>Ga0074044_10000315_pt1 | contig 48318 bp, 27 predicted proteins | sample BogForMeECP23OM1_FD_94443 | JGI IMG/M metagenome (GOLD analysis project Ga0074044, IMG submission 94443) | Bog forest soil microbial communities from Calvert Island, British Columbia, Canada - Bog Forest MetaG ECP23OM1 | ecosystem: Environmental > Terrestrial > Soil > Wetlands ...
ATTCTTCGAAGGCGGACGAAAGCAGTTCGACGGCATCGATTCCGGTCTCACCACGGTTTTCGACTACCCGCTCCAATTTGCCTTGCGCGACGTGATCATCAAGGGCCAGTCGATGGAGAAGAACGTCGATATTCTTGGTCACGATGAACTCTATCCCCATCCTGAAATGCTGGTTACCTTCATCGGCAATCACGATAACGGGCGCTTCGTAAGTGAAGAGGGCAGCAGCCCGGCCAAACTGAAAGCCGCGTTGTCACTTTTGCTGACGCTGCGCGGGATTCCGCAGATTTATTCCGGTGACGAAATTGCCCTGCCGGGCGGCGGCGATCCCGACAACCGGCGCGACTTCCCCGGAGGTTTCCCGGGCGATCCACACAACGCTTTCACTGCCAGCGGCCGCACTCCGGAACAGCAGGACGTGTTCGCCTATGTACAATCGCTGCTGGCGCTGCGGAAAGCGCATCCCGCCCTGCGCACCGGAAAGCAGTGGCACATCGGATGGGACGACAGCTACTACGCATTCTTGCGGGAACTGCCGGAGGAGAAATTGCTCGTGGTCTACAACAATTCGCCTTCCACCCGCGAACTGAAGATTCCCGTAGCAGACACGCCGCTGGCGGGTGCGCAGCGGCTGCAATCTGTGTTTGGCGGCACAGCCGCAGAAATTACCGCGGGTGAGTTGCGTGTCACGGTGCCGTCCCGGACGCTCGCTGTGTTCAATGTCCAGTAAGCGATTTGGCTCGACCGTCTGCCGGTAAGTTTTGAACGAGACAATAGCATGTTGAAGCGCTTTTTGATTCGCCTCTTTTTCCTCCTTCTTTCTGCGGGGCTTTGCGCCTCGCAAACCAACTCGCGCGACGCCGAAGGCCACGAGTGGTGGCAGCACGCCGTTTTTTACGAGATCTATCCGCGCAGCTTTGCCGACAGCAACAACGACGGTATCGGCGACCTGAAAGGCATAACTTCGAAGATGGGCTACCTCCACGATCTGGGCGTGGACGCCATCTGGATCACACCCTGTTTCCCCTCGCCCCAGGTGGATTTCGGCTACGACGTCGCCGATTACGAAAACATTGATCCCATGTATGGCACGCTCGCCGACTTCGACCGTATGGTGAAGGGCGGGCGGAAGAAGGGCGTCCACATCATTCTCGATTTTGTCCTGAACCACACCTCCGATCAGCACGCCTGGTTCAAGGATTCGGCCTCGTCCCGCACCGCGTCCCACCGCGACTGGTACATCTGGCGCGACGGGCGCGGCCCTGACCAGCCGCCCAATAACTGGATTTCGATCTTCGGCGGCTCGGCCTGGAAGTTCAACGACAAGACCGGACAGTATTACTATCACTTCTTTTATCCGCAGCAGCCTGACCTGAACTGGCGCAACCCTGCCGTCGAAAAAGCCATGCTCGACGTGACCCGCTGGTGGTACCGGCGCGGCGTCTCCGGTTTCCGCCTCGACGCCGTCGATACGCTCTTTGAGGATCCCGAGCTCCACGATAATCCCACCCTGCCCGGCCTGAATAAGCTCGGTGATCCCAACCTGGAGAACAAGTACAACACCAATCTGCCCGAGCTCCACGACGTGCTTCGCAAACTGCGCTCGGTGGCCGATGAATCCAACGCCGTCCTGATCGGCGAGACCTGGACCAGCAATATCGAGCAGTTGAAGGCTTACTACGGCGCGCGCGGCGACGAGTTGCAGATGCCCATGGACTTCATGTTCACCACCATCAAGAAACTTGATCCCGCCCAGTTTCGGCGACAGGTTGCGGCCGTGGACTCCGCCGGTGGCTGGCCCGTCTACGTCATCGGCAATCACGACATGGTCCGCTCCTATAACCGTTACGGCGATAGCGTCCATAATGACCAGATCGCCAAGCTCATGGCCGCTTTCTACCTGACTTTGCGCGGCACTCCGGTAATGTACTACGGCGAAGAGATCGGGATGGAAAACAACGATCCGCAACGCAAGGAGGACGTCAAAGACCCAGTCGGAAAACTAGGCTGGCCCGCGGAAAAAGGCCGCGACGGCGAACGCACGCCGATGCAGTGGAAGAACGAACCCAACGCCGGCTTCAGCAAGAGCGCTCCCTGGCTTCCCGTGCCCGCCAGCTACACGACCCACAACGTCGAGACCGAGCTCAAAGATCCCGGCTCAATCCTGAACTTCTACAAGCGCATTCTCGCGCTGCGACATACCCATCCCGCGCTGCTCGAAGGCGCTTACATCCCGCTCAACCAGGATGATCCCAACGTGCTCTCCTATTTGCGCACCTACAAGGGCAAAGCAGTACTGGTAGTGCTGAACATGTCGAGCACCGGGCAAAAGGTCACGTTTGACCTCGCCCAGCAAGGATTCGCCGGTGCCAAGCTGCAGCCGCTGGCCGCCGCACAGGCCGAGGCGATCGATTCTGGAGTATCGTTGCAGCCCTTCGGAGCATTCGTGGGCGAAGTGGTCAAATGACACAAAAGCAATTGCCGCAAGGAGGTTTGTCCATGCGCTTCAAGGTGCCGATCCAAACTCTGCTTGTGGCACTGCTGACCAGTTGTACGACGACTCCGAAAGGCGCGGTGAGTCCGGCTGCGAATCAGCCGAACCCCTATCAACCCATACCCTACGTTAAGATCCAGCATCCGGAGTGGAGCAAGAACGCCACCATCTATCAGATCAACACCCGTCAGTTCACGCCGGAAGGCACTTTCCGGGCGGCGGAGAAGCAACTGCCCCGGCTGAAGGAGCTGGGCGTCGACATTTTGTGGCTGATGCCGATCCACAAGATCGGCGAAAAGAATCGCAAGGGCACTTTAGGAAGTCCCTACGCGGTACAGGATTATTACAGCGTGAATCCCGAGTTCGGCACTCTGGATGATCTCAAGCATTTCGTCGCAGCGGCGCATCAGCAGCACATGTACGTCATCCTCGACTGGGTCGCGAACCATACTGCATGGGACAACGTCCTGGTCCACGACCATCCCGAATGGTATGCGCGCGACTGGAAAGGCGACTTCACGCCGACACCATGGCAAAACTGGACCGATATTATCGATCTTGACTATCGCCAGGAAGGCCTCCGCAAGTACATGACCGACGCCCTGAAGTACTGGGTGAAGGAAGCCGACGTCGACGGCTATCGCTGTGACGTAGCCGGATTCGTCCCGCTGGATTTCTGGAACAACGCGCGCAGGGAACTCGACGCCATCAAACCTGTCTTCATGCTGGCAGAAGGGGACTCCCGCGACCTGCACGCAGGAGCGTTCGATATGACCTATGCCTGGGGCTGGTATGACGCTGTCCATCAGATCACCACGGGCAAGACGAAAGATCTGGGCGGGCTGATTGGGTACTACTCCTCGAACGAGAGCGCGTACCCACCTGACATCACGCGCATGACGTTTGTCAGTAACCACGACAAGAATGCGTGGGACGGGACCGAGTTCGAGCAATTTGGCAAGGGACTCGAGGCGGCGATGGTGCTGTCAGCCGTAGGCGACGGGATGCCTCTGATCTACAACGGACAGGAAGCGGGCAATACCAAGCGTCTGAAGTTTTTCGAGAAAGATCCGATCGTTTGGAAAGCGCACCCGAACAGCGACCTTTATAAGAAGCTGATTATGCTCAAGAAGAAGAACACCGCGCTCTGGAATGCGCATTGGGGTGCAACCATGATCGCGGTGCCCAACAGCCGCCCCGATAAAGTGTTCAGCTTTGTGCGACGGAATGATACGGACAAGGTTTTCGTGGTAATCAATTTCTCAGATCAGCCCCACACGGTGACCTTCAAAGACAGTCTTTATCACGGCAAGTACACAGATTACTTCGGAGGCCAGCCCGTCGAATTGGATGCGTCTGCGAACCTCAATTTGAAGGCGTGGGGGTACCAGGTTTTCGTGGAGTGATCTTCGCCTCATTAGTTCTATAACGGATTGCCACCGAAATCACGCATCAACGCCACTTTTGCCCTCGAGCTATAAGAAAAACAAAACTCGCTTTTCCAGAGTCTGTCGATAGAGTAGGGTCTCACCGCCTGCAGGCATCTCTGAAATGAGCTGCAATACTTGACGTATAGGAAATACAAAAAACGGTTTCAGATCTCCGTGTGATGTCACGGTGATGTCACGGGTGCCCTAAAGGGAGGCAGAAAGATGTTGGGATCAAGCCGCTGTGACCGGGGCTCGACGGCCAACCCAAAGCATTCGGTGGCCGAGACTGTCCTGGAGAGGATCGGTACCGAAGGTTTTGAGACGAAGCCATCTCCAGCCCAGTCGGGGAGGGTGCGGTCGTCGCTGCCGGTTCAGCAGCACGAAGACGCCAGCCCATAGCTGAGCTTTGGCACGTGGTGAGAGCAGTCCAAAGTATCGCATCGCGTGCCGACCGCGATGGGGAACATGTTGCATTGGCATGTTGACAAATTCCTCGTTCGCATACCGTCTCGGAACAAACTGCTTATTCTTCGTGTCCTTCGCCAAGTACTCGACCTAGGCATTCCCCACCCTCGTGAGACGGTGTTGGGCGATCGGCGGTCGTCGTATGTACCTGCCATCGTGTTTTAGCCGGTAAGCCTTTGACCCGTTCCGACTCATAAAAACATTCCAGGGGCGTTTGTACTGTGTCGTCAACATATTCAACAGGTCTTCGCTCGAAAGGCTGGACCTGAGCACGTTCCTCTTGTGTGCCTCCGAAAGAAAAGCAACGACCGCAAACCGCCAGGCGCACATCAACTCGCGCTCGTCATACTTCAGACGGTGAATCCAGCGGTTCCTGGATTCCATCAAACCGCCGGCTGAGACCAATACGTGCAGATGAGGAACAAAGTTAAGGAACCCGCCGAAGGTCTGCTGCACAACAAGGACAATCAAGCGCACGCCGTATCGAGCCTTTGCCCACTGTTGTATGGCTTCCGCTCCCATAGCCGGGATGCCATCTAGGATGTGTCGGTTTTGCTGGACAATCGGCCGAAACTCCATCGGCAGCGTGAGGGTTACCCGTGGACAACGCTAGCTGCAATGAAGGGTGATCAGCAGATCATTCGCAAGCTGGAGGAAACAGAGAAGCTGATCAAGGAGCTAAAGAAGGCTCTTTCCAGATGACGAAGGCAATGCTACAGGGGCAAGCGTCGGAGCAAGTCGCCTAAGGGCAGCCATCTTGCTGCAGGAGTGCATTCATGTATTCCGGTGCGCGTGGTTTCACGGCGTGTTTTCGTGGGGCGTTCCTGATCGCGATCTGCATCACGTGCCTTGCGCAGGCAGCCAAGGCAGAGCGGGGGAGTTTTTCTCTCAACAACGGCTGGGAATTCCGACAACGCATGGGCGGAGCCGATGCCGTCCAAGGGCAATGGCATCCAGCCACCGTGCCGGGCTTGGTCCACACCGACTTGTTGCGCAACAAGCTGATCCCCGATCCGTTTTTCCGCTCCTGCAGCATAAGATGTTATTGACCATGAATCTCAGATGGAGATCTCTTAATTTTCTCGCTTGCGTAAGTCTGTCTGTTTCGATCTCCTCGTTGGTTGCATCCGCGACCGCGGATGCCCAAGTTGATTCGAACACGGCTGTTGTCATCGACGCATCCGCTCCTGCTCATCCTTTTCCCCACTTCTGGGAGAAAATGTTTGGCTCCGAGCGCGCCATCGTTACTTTGCGCGAGAGCTATCGCAACGATCTCCGCGATGTAAAGAAGATTACCGGCTTCGAATACGTGCGCTTCCATGCCATCTTCCATGATGAGGTCGGCATCTACGACGAGGACGCCCAGGGGCACCCTCTATACAACTTTTCCTACGTGGATCAAATCTGTGACGGCTTGCTGGACAACGGCGTGCGCCCGTTCGTCGAATTGAGCTTCATGCCGAAGAAGCTGGCGGCAAGGGATATCCTGCATCCCTTCTGGTACAAGCAGAACGTTTCTCCGCCGAAAGACTGGGACGAGTGGGACGATCTCATCACCCAGTTCACCAAGCACCTGGTGGACCGCTACGGCATCGACGAAGTTTCGCAGTGGTACTTTGAAGTCTGGAACGAGCCGAACCTCGATTTTTGGGCGGGCGAGCCAAGACAGGCTACCTACTGGCAGCTCTACGATCACACTGCGCGCGCGCTCAAGGCGGTAAGCGCACGGTTGCGCGTCGGCGGGCCTGCCACCGCACAGGCCGCATGGGCCGACGCGTTTATCCGTCACTGCGCGGAGAATAAGGTTCCCGTGGACTTCGTCTCGTCGCATGTGTACGGAAACGACAAGTCCGAAGACGTTTTTGGCACGCATGAAGCGATCCCGCGCGACCAGATGGTGTGTCGCGCCGTGAAGAAGGTTCACGACCAGATCAACGCCTCGCCCATACCCGGCCTGCCTTTGTTCTGGACCGAATTCAATGCCAGCTACATGTTTGAACCGGAAGTGACTGACTCGGCATACATGGGCCCGTGGTTGGCCGACACCATCCGTCAGTGCGACGGCTTGGCGAACATGATGTCCTACTGGATCTTCTCCGATGTATTTGAGGAGCAGGGTGTGGTGAAGCAGCCATTCTACGGCGGCTTCGGCCTGATCGCGGCGGGAGGAATTCCGAAGCCCTCCTACAATACCTTCCGCCTTCTCCACCAACTCGGGGACGAGCGCTTGGCGGTCGCTTCCGACTCTGCTTTGGCAACACGCCGAAGCGACGGAACCCTGGTGGTTGCGGCCTGGAACCTCGCTCCACCTGGCGCTGCCGGCAGCGACAAGGAGCTAAAGTTAACTTTCCGAAAGACGGGTGCGTCCCAGGTGAAGCTATCGCGAGTCGATCCCGAACACGGGGATGTGCACAGAGCCTATCAGGCCATGGGGTCCCCGCGTTATCCAACCGAGGCGCAAATCCGGGAACTGCGCAGCGCCGCCGAACTTTCCGCGCCCGAGATACACGAGCTAAAGGATGAGTCGGTCACTATCAGGATACCGGCGCACGGACTCGTATTGCTTGAACTGAAACGCGCTCATTAAGGTTGTGCGATGAATGAGCCATGGCACCGCTGAATGAAAGCGAGCACCGCGAAGTCGCTCTCTGCTAAACTACGCGGCCATGAAAATATTTCCCATTCGAACCCTCTGCGCTGTTGTGTTCCTGGCGACACTCTCCGCCGCCCAGGATGTCATTCCCCTCTACCCCGCCACGCCGCCTGGCTCTTTCCAGGAGAGCTATGCGGAGAAAGAGTACTTCTCGAAAGTCTGGAACACGGAAGTGGTCACCAACGTGACCAAGCCGAGCCTGACAGTTTTCAAGCCTGATCCGGAGTTGAAAAACGGCACCGCTCTGGTGATCTGCCCGGGCGGCGGTTTTATGGCTCTCTCCATCAACAGCGAGGGCAACGATGTCGCCAGGTACGTGGCCGCGAGAGGCGTGACCGCCTTTGTGTTGAAGTACCGCCTTGCGCACACAGGCGACGACGCTCCGCAGGAATTGGGCGTTCTGCTTGCAGACCAGCAGAAATTTCAGGAGATGTGGGGCAAGATCGTTCCCCTGGCGGTCGCCGATGGCTTAGCGGCAGTCGCCTACGTTCGGCAGCACGCGTCGGAATGGGGAGTTTCCCCCGACCGCGTCGGCATTATCGGATTCTCCGCCGGTGGAGCGGTCACCGCCGGAGTTGCCTTCCATTACGCGCCGGAAGGCCGGCCCGCCTTCGTAGCCTCGATCTATGCGGGCGGGGAAACGTTTAAGGATGCCTCCGTTCCAGCAGATGCACCGCCCATGTTTATCGCGGCCGCGACCGATGATCAACTCGGACTCGTGCCGACAAGCATTGCCCTTTACGAGAAGTGGACCGCCGCTCAAAAATCGGCGGAACTGCACCTGTACGCCAAGGGCGGCCACGGCTTCGGAATGCGCAAGCAGAACCTCCCCACGGATCATTGGATTGACAGGTTCGCCGATTGGTTGGAGTTACAAGGGTGGTTGAAGAAGTGACTGCGGCGACTGGTGCCGATTGGTGGAGTTCCAGTGCCTTCTTCGCGCCAATTGGACTGGGCTCGCACCTACCGCAGTGACTGGTTCCAGCGTCGCTTCTACGGCCGCACCGTCACCATCACCACCCCGTGAGACGCCACCGTCGCGCCGAAGTTCCCGGTGGTTTCAACCAGGTCTTTGTGCTGCCACAGATCGCGGACAGCCGCTCTCAGATGAGCCGGATAACCGATCTCTTCCCAGGTCACCGTCATGTTCTGCTCACTGGGGCCGCGGTTGAAAAGGATTACGGCCCGGCTGCCGTCCTTGAGTTGTTTTGCCCAGACTTCCAGGTCGCCTTCCTTCCGCATACGTTGGCCCTGTTTGCCGAGCGGGTCCTGGTTGACGGCAATCACTTCCTGGTTCGTCAGGATGTCCCGAATTTCGGGCGGCATGTCTCTGAGATCGTTGCCCGCGATCAGCGGAGCTGCCAGGATCGCCCACAAGCTGAAGTGCGAGCGATACTCAATATCCGTCATACCGCCATTGCCCACCTCGAGCATGTCCGGATCATTCCAGTGCCCCGGCCCAGCGTACGAATAGAGCCCGGCTTCGAGGTCAACGATATCGACCATGCCGTACGAGCAACAATCGCCGGGCTTCCACTCAAGCTTGCCGGCCCATCGGTCCTGGATGTCACCAGTAGTACGCCATAAGTTGCCACCGACCTCCGCTCCCCATAGCCACGGCTTCGCTGTTCCCCACTCACAGATGCTCAGCACAATCGGACGTCCCGCAGCATCCAGAGCAGCGCGGATTGTGGCATAGGACGCCTTGGCATCCTGGGTGGTCGTGTTGCACCAGTCATACTTCAGATAGTCAACGCCCCAGGCCGCGTATTGCAGCGCATCCTGGTATTCATGGCCAAGGCCGCCCGGACGCCCCTGGCACGTCTTCGAACCCGCATCGGAATAAATGCCGAACTTAAGCCCGAGACCATGAACGTAGTCCGCGAGCGCTTTGATGCCCGAAGGAAACCGCTGCGCATCCGCCACGATGTTGCCTCTGGCATCTCGACTTACTTGCCAGCAGTCATCGATCACTACGTACTGGTATCCTGCTTCCTTCATACCCGACTTCACCATCGCGTCCGCCATTTGCTTGATCGTGTCCTCGCTCACATTGCAGGCGAACTTGTTCCAGCTGTTCCACCCCATCGGCGGAGTTGCAGCGAGAGGGGCAGTCTGTGCGGATACCATCGCGCACAATGCAACCATCGTCACGATCAGAAACCTTAAGAAGCTAATTCGCCTCATGATCATCTCCCAAGAAAGGGCCCCGCAAGCGTCTGGTCGGTTACGCTAGGCACTCTTTCAGTTGTCAGCTTTGCGGCTTGGGCTCAATCACCTTGCCGGCAGCAGGTCGTCCTTGGCCAGGACGTAGGTAGTCAGCTTATCAATCTTGATGTTGGAACGGTTGGAGGTCAGAGTAACGGCTCCGTCGTTGTTGCGCGTGGAGTCGACATTCTTCATTAAGGCGCGGCGTTTCGAAGTAATGGACGAGGACAAGGTAAGGCTGTCCTTGCCCGAGTCAGGGCCTGGAAATCGCGGTGTAGACGCGGGGTCCCTCTTGTCGGGGTATTGGCCCATGCCGTTCCAATTCTTAATGCTGGTGGCGGCGTCTGGTGGCTCGTACGAGAGATCAGGAGTCGGCACCGCCTCCGCCGGGTAATACCACGCGGTCAGGTAAAGCTTGATGGGCGCCGATCCATTCTTCCACTGCGCGGAGTCCATGCGAATGGCAAGGCGCGACGCTTCGGTTTTAGTTTTCGCCACCGACTCGGTAACTTCTCCCGACAAGACAGCGCCGCGCGGGATTACTACGCTATCTACCAGGGTGGCGACCACGAGATTAGCCTGGACCTTGGTTCCGGCGGGGGTTTTGCCGGCAGCGACGCTTTGCCGCATGACGACCGGCAGTTCAAGCCCCAGCGAGGAACCGGGCGCCGCGGGCGTCTGTTGACTGAGCAAGGCGGCAGAACCGAAAACGACGGTGAATACCACGTAACTGACTGCGACCGCCTTGCTGAGCATATTGTCCCCCTTGCTGGTTAGATGACGGGCAGGCGCTCTGGATCGCAGGATTATACCTTAGGGAGGCGGGTGGAACTCTGTGGGCTCGAGAGTGACGCACGGTGAAAAAATGTGGCTGCCTCCGGTCGTTGCTCATTTCTTCTTATGGTCGTCTTGCGCCATTGCCTGAAAGCGGGCCATGGTCGGCTGCAGTTGCTGCGGATCGCGAATGCAATTCAAGAATATTGAACGCGGGTCGAAGTCTCGCATGCCTCCGAGATATCGATAAGCTGCAGGCGGCGGCGGGCCGCCGGGCTGGCCTGCCGCAGGAATGATCTCAGGAAGTTGGACCGCGTACATACTGCCACCGGCGAGAACCTGGTGCGGATACTGCATAAGCCAAACACAGTTTCCCGCATCCACCATATAGTTGGCGGAGACTACCGCCCATTGGCCGCCGTCGTGCGCTGCCGGTTGCTGGCAATCCCAAAACAGCGCCTGGGGAACGTAAGCCGCAGGCTCTGAGAATCCATACTCAGCGAGCAGGACCTGCTTCAGACCGCGCTGGCGCACGAAACTTTCCACTTCGGGAAGAGCTTGGTTCCAGTCGAGATTCGAGTCGTTGACCAAGATGTAGCCCGGCCGTCCCAAGCTGAGAATGTTCAGATAAGGAAAATAGTCCGGGTAGACGCGTATTGCCGTAACCATGGACGCCAGCACGAGCACAATCGTGAGCCAGGTTCCGATGCGTGCCGCTTGCGGGCTCGAGTCGCGCAGCAGTTGCAGCGCGCGCGGCAGAGGGGCGAGCAGCAATACGATCAGTGCGAGGGCCACCGTGAAATGACGGATGCTGAGATCCAACCGGTTCAACATGCAGGCGGCAACGAAAACCACCAGGGAAACCCAGACGCTCCGCCAGTGCAGGTCCATGCCGGTGGGTACCGCCGAACGCCCGGGTGAACGCCGCTTCACAATCAGGGCCGTCGCGGTGGCAAGAAGCAGGAGCAAAAGGAACGCCAACTGCGATTTCAAAAGGAAGAGCACGGGGAAATAGAACCAGACTCCGTGCGGATAAGAATGGCCGAGAATGAAAGTGGGCCGGCTCCCTGCACTGAGTGCAAATCCCGCCAGACCACGCAAGTAGATCCACAACGGCATGAGCAGCCGCCGCAGGACCGGCGAAGCGGGAAAATGCGGGATGATCTGAAACGAATCGGTGGGTTGGTTCCAGGAAAGGACCAGGTAAACGATGTAAACGAACAATGCGGCCCAGAGAGTCCCTTTTGCAAGATTGCTCCGCGCCCGCCGGCGCCAGCGGCGCAGTTCGGTTTTCTCAACCGGTTGCTCCGGTAACCGCTTGCATCGCAAACTCAGTGCAAGGGCAACGAACACGAAGAACAAGAGTCCCGAGGAAAACTTCGAAAGCAAAGCGCCGGCCAGCGCCAGACCAAACTTCACCACGGTTCCCCGCGTGGGAGAACGCCACATATTCGGGAGTTGCCAAACCGTCAGCACCCAGAACAGTGAGACCGCGATGTCAGTAATCACGAGCGGGCCAAATGCGATAAAGGCCGGCATGGTCACGAAGGCGGAGAGACAGAGCAAGCCTCCCCAGGCGCCGCCTAGCCGCGAGCCATACATATAAAGAATGAGACCCAATAACAAGGTCATCAACAACATGGGCGCTCGCGCCCACAGCATCGTGGAGTAAGGATCATTCCACCGCATGAGGAACCAGTTTCCGAAGACCCACTCGCCCAAATACTGGTAGAACATCTTGCCGCTGAACGTCCAGGAGATATGGGAATAGTCGGCATGCGCTCCTCGCAGAGCCAGCGGCAACGCGGCCACCACTTTCGCCAGCGGGGGATGCTCCTCGTTCATCCGCATGTCCAATTTCTGGAGATAGCTCACGCCAGCGCCGGTGTGCGCGACTTCATCAACGGTTACGGACTCACGTCTTGCTGCCCCACCCGCAAGGAGCGCCATCAGGGCAAGAAGAAGGACCGCGGTGAAGAAGAATTTGCCGGGTGTTTTCAATCCGTCAACCTCGTGCGATGAAACGGAGAGGCGAAATATACAGCTCACCCTAGACCGTCGCCGGCGTTATATCTGGCGAGGCATTGGCCGGGCCACTGTACTGGTTGATGTGTTCGAGTTCCTTGAGATGGTTGTACCAGGTGAACTTCAGGGTGACCGAAGTGATCGCGATAACGCCAAACGCGATCGCCGCGGTCCGCAGCCTCCAGGTCACGATGTAGATCGGCAGGGCCACCAGGGCGATCTGCCAGACCATCCCCACGGCGATGTTGAACATGTCGCGGAAGAAATCTTTGTTCCTTTGAAAAGACGGATCCTCCTGCTGCACTTTCTTCTGGATCGGTCCCCAGAACCCCCAGGGGCGCACCCGCCGGTAGAAGTCTTTCAATACCGCTTCATCTTCTGGCGCGGTCAGCCATGTACCCGCGAAGCAGCCGACGAGCGATAGCAGGAACACAACGCCAAAGCCGACGGAGACTTCCAGATTCAGCGAATGGGCATGGGCGAAATTTTGCAACGGCTCGATCTTTGTGATCAGCGCCGGAACGGTCAGAGCGGAAGAAATTCCCGCCACCATGCCCCAGAAATAACCATAGCCATTGAAACGCCACCAATACCACTTGAGCACGTTCGAAGCCGTGTAGCCGCCCCACAGCGAGGTCACGATCCAGATCACCACATTGTTCACGCTGGTCACGTACCAACCGAGCAGAATGCCCAGCAGAACCACCACGAACGAACTCAGATAGCTCAGCCGCACGTAGGTCTTCGGGCTGGCATTGGGATTGATGAAGCGCTTGTAAATGTCGTTCACAAAGTAGGGTGGCGCGGCATTCACGGTCGCGGCGAAGTTGGACATATACGCAGCCAGCAAGCCCGCGATCAACACGCCGAGCAGGCCGGCCGGCACAAACAGCGCCAGCGCCGACGGAAGAATCCGCTCGAAATCCATGTTCGTGCCCATGCCCCGGATCTGGTCGCCGAAGAACACCAGCGCCAGCACGGTGAGCCCGATGATCAGGAAGTATCGCGGAAAGGTCAGCACCACGTTCACCCACCCGCTCATCATGGATGCTTCGCGCGGGTTCTTGCAGGAAAGAACGCGCTGCATGTCATAGTTTGGCGCGGGGCCGGCGGCGCTGATCAGGATGCCTTTAAAGAGGAGCATCATCACGAAGAATCCGAACAGCCCGTAGCCGTCCTGCGCGATTCGCGCATTGGCCGACGGTATCAGGCTGGACCAGTTCAGATTCAAGTGCCATCCAAAGAAGATGTTGCCCCAACCCGCGGGGACGAACCGCTGCAGCGTCCCCGGCGCGACCTTCATCATGGCGATAATCCCCACCGCGAAGGACGCAACTGAAAGGATGCAGAACTGCAACACTTCCGTGATCACCACGCTGAACATCCCGCCCTTGATCACATAAATGGCGGTGATGGCAATGAGCAGGAGGGCATACTGATTCACGCTGAGGTGCCAGGGCAGGAAGGTGGCGGCGAATTTGCCGATGCCCTTGAAGCCGTAGGTGAAGAATCCGATGATACTGATGAAGGCGTAAATCACGACGATGATGTGAGAAAGTTGCGCGCCGCGGCCCTTGCCGAATCGCGTCTGAATCCACTCCGCACCCGTCATCACATTCGATCGCCGCAGCCAAGTGGACATATACACCATCAGGATGACCTGGTTGAAGGTCGGCCAGAGCCACGGGATCCACACGCTCTTGACGCCGTACACAAACATCCAATAAACCAGCAGCATGGTGCCGCTGATATCGAACATCCCCGAAGCATTGGAGATCCCCAGGATGTACCAGGGCATGACGTTGCCGCCCAGGAAGTACGCCCTCATATCGCGCGACGCGCGATGGGAGACCCAGTAGCCGATCAGGACCGATAGCGCCAGGTAGGCAACGATGATTGCAATATCAATCGGATGCAGATGCACGGTATACCTCTGACGGGCGCGACCTGCCGCGCCATCCGACAGTGATTTCACTCACATTAAGGCGTGTTGTGAAGCACACTGCCCTGAGACGAGCGCCCCTGTTTCTGGTGCGGGTGTCGCTTCATGTCTACACCTCAAAGTTGTTCAACGCCAGTAAAAAATCGTTATACTAAATGTTCTTGCCCGTCCGGAGCGTTCCGCTCAGGAGGCCTCCATCATGAAGTACGGGTACTTCGACGATCAGAACCGGGAATACGTAATTACTCAGCCCGATACGCCTTTGCCGTGGATCAACTACCTCGGCTGCCAGGCCTATTTCGGCATCATCTCAAATACGACGGGAGGCTATTCGTTCTACCGCGACGCACGGCTGCGCCGGATCACACGCTACCGCTACAACAACGCTCCTTTCGATCTTGGCGGACGCTACATTTATCTTCGTGACGATGCCTCGGGTGAATTCTGGTCTCCCTCCTGGCAACCCACGCGGCACAAACTGGAGCAATATTCCTGCCGTCACGGCATGGGCTACACCACGATCAGCTCGCAATACAGCGGCATTGAAGCGAGCACCCGCTACTTCGTACCCCTCGACGAGAATCTCGAAATCTGGCAACTGACAGTTACGAATCGTCGCCCCCATGCCGCCGAACTCTCCGTTTTCTCCAGCATCGAGTTCTGCTTGTGGGATGCACAAGACGATTCCACCAACTTCCAGCGCAACTTCAGCATCGGCCAAGTCGAAGTCGAGGATGGCGTGATCTACCACAAGACGGAATACCGCGAGCGCCGCGACCACTTCGCGTTCTTCGCTTGCTCGGAAACAATCGCCGGCTACGACACGCAGCGCGATGCCTTCCTGGGCCCCTATCGAGGCTGGGACAATCCCGACGCCGTCGAGCGCGGTTACTGTTTTGATTCCGTCGCCCACGGCTGGTCTCCGATCGGCTCGCACCACGTCAAGCTCTCGCTCAAGCCCGGCGAAAGCCGCCAGGTCGTCTTTGTTCTTGGCTATCAGGAGAACCAACGGGAGCAGAAGTTCGATCCGCCCGATTCGCAAATCATAAACAAGAAAGCGGTGAAAGCGGTGATCGCCAAGTATCGGGTTGCGGCGAACGCCGACAATGCCTTCGAAAAGCTTCGCATTTACTGGAGTGAATTGCTCGGCCGCTGCCACGTGGACACGCCCGACGTGCACACCAATCGCATGGTGAACATCTGGAACGCCTATCAGTGCATGGCAACCTTTAACATGTCGCGCTCGGCGTCCTTCTATGAATCGGGCATCGGGCGCGGCCTCGGCTTCCGCGATTCGAACCAGGATCTGCTCGGCTTTGTGCACATGGTTCCGGGCCGCGCCCGCGAACGCATACTCGATCTCTCGGCCACCCAACTACCCACCGGCGGCGCTTATCACCAGTATCAGCCGCTCACCAAGCGCGGCAATAACGATGTCGGCAGCGGCTTTAACGATGATCCGCACTGGCTCATTATCGGAGTCGGCGCCTATATCAAAGAGACTGGAGACTGGAGCATCCTGGATGAGCCAGTGCCCTATGACAATGCACCCGGCTCCGAAACGCCGCTCTACGAGCATCTGCAACGCAGTTTTCGCTACACGCTCGATCGTCTCGGTCCCCATGGCCTGCCGCTCATCGGGCGCGCCGATTGGAACGATTGCCTCAACTTGAATTGCTTCTCCGACACGCCCGGGCAGTCCTTCCAGACCACCACGAACAAAGACGGCACGGTTGCCGAATCCGTTTTCATCGCCGCCCTGCTTATGCTCGCTGGCCGCGAACTCGCGGATATCGCTCAGCATCGCGGCCTCGCTACCGAGGCTGCCTCATACCTGGCAGAGGTAGCCAAGATGGAAGCCACGATCCGCCAGCATGGATGGGATGGCGAGTGGTTCGTCCGCGCCTACGACGATTTCGGCCGCAAGGTCGGCTCCAAGGAAAATGCCGAGGGCAAGATCTTCATTGAAGCGCAGGGGTTCTGTACCCTCGTCGGCATCGGTCTCGAGGATGGACTCGCGGTGCGAGCCCTCGAATCCACGCGCCAGTTGCTCGCCACCAAACATGGCATCGTTTTGCAGCAGCCTGCTTACTCGAAGTATTACCTCGAACTCGGCGAGATTTCCTCTTACCCGCCGGGCTACAAGGAAAACGCCGGCATCTTCTGTCACAACAATCCATGGGTCATCATCGGCGAAACGCGCATCGGCAATGGAGACGGCGCCCACGACTATTACACGCGGATTAATCCTTCCGCTCGCGAGGAGATCAGCGACGTCCACCGCTGCGAGCCCTACGTGTACGCCCAAATGATCGCCGGGCGTGACGCTCCCACGTTTGGAGAAGCCAAGAACTCCTGGCTCACAGGCACCGCCGCCTGGAACCACTACGCGATTACACAATGGATTCTTGGCATTCGCACGTCCTACGATGGCCTGCTGATCGCGCCGGTCATCCCGAAAAGCTGGCGCGGTTTCAATGCTACCCGCAAATTCCGCGGCGTGACCTATAACATCGAGGTGCAGCGTGCGGGAGACGGCAACCAGGTTTCTCTCGAAGTGAATGGCGCGCCTGTGCAGGGCAACCTCGTGCCGTTGCCCCCGCCGGGCGCCAAAATCGTAACTGTCAAAGCTACGTTGCACTAAGCGCGTCCAAGATCGCAGCGCTACTGCCGAACTCCAAGCCGAATGCACTTCCGGCCAGGAGATTCTTGGCTTTGCTCATTCGCCTTCTCCGGCCACACCCGGTCATCCGGTCTCGGCCCGCATCCGGCTTCGTCAAACCCTGTGTTTCTTGGCCAACTTATCCAGCCGTTCCATCACTTCAAAGCAGGTCCGGCTGTTGTGATACGGACACTTCCAGAGATCCACTTTGTACTTGTCGTTGCTCGGCGTTCCGTCGCGCAATACCTTCCCGTACCACTCTCCGCGCTGGTGATCCACGATGCATTTCTCGATAAACTCCCAGCTCTTCTCCGACGCCTTCAGGAAATAGTCCTTCCCCGAAAGTTCGTAAGCATTCAACCATCCCACCACCGCTTCCGCCTGCGGCCACCAATGCTTGTCGGTGTCGATGATTTCCTTCCCTCTGCCCTCGTAGAGCAAGCCGCCATCCTTGTCCACCGCCTGCTCGTACACCGCCTGCGCCATCCTCACCGCGGCTATTCGCGCTTCCTGCAGAATCGCCGGGTCACCCAATACTTCCGCCGCCTCACAGATAAGCCAGCTCCCCTCAATATCATGCCCAAAAGAGAACCGGTCCGAGTGGTCGTGCCAGACTTCGTCGAAAAACATCCGGAAATGGTGCGTTTCCGGATCAATGATGTGGTCCAGAAAGATACGAACCAGTTCACGCAGGCGCTTCCGCAGCGCGTCGTCATTCCATATCTGCAGGAGATTCGCGTACGCTTCCAGCAGGTGCAGGTGGGTGTTCATGGATTTCTGTTCATCCATGTCCACTTCGCTCAGCCGCTGCTCCTCCGCCAGTCTCCAGTCGCGCTCGTAGGTCTCAAAGTATCCGCCGTTCTTTCCATCAAGGCCTGCGTCTTCAATAATCCGGTGCAGCGCAATGGCCTCTTTCAGCGGTTCGTTTTCCACGCTAGCGGACGCGTACTCCGCCAGCGCATACACGGTGAATGCCTGCCCATAAATGCGCTTTTTCGTTTCCACCGGATTCCCCAGGTGGTCCACCATCCAGTACATGCCTCCAAATTCCTCGTCCCAGAAATAGCCCCGGAGATACTCGTAGGCTCGCCGTGCCGTTCGCAGGTAGATCTCGTCCCCGTAAACCTTGTATGCCTTGGCAAATGTCCACAGAATGCGCGTGTTCAGGATCAGCCCTTTGTGCGCCCGCGGATCAATCGTCAGATCATTCGCAATCTGTCCACGAAACCCGCCATACTCATCGTCCACCGCGTACTTCAACCAAAACGGCAGAATGTCGCAGCGTAATTCCCGCTCAACCCGCTCTCGCAACCCGTCCACGGCCGCTCACCCTTTCTCCCTGCGCCTTATCGCGCAGCCGATCGTGCCTGTATTTCTTCGGCACGCTTCATGACTTACTTAACGTGCGCGTCCGCGGCTGCGGCCCGCCCGGCTCCGCTGGACCGGCTTTCGACATTCGTCATCGCAGTGAGAAGACAGCGCTTCTTTTGCGCTGAGTCTGGAATATACGCGGGCCAATGTCAAGTTAGATAAACGTTAATGTAAAGGGGAATCGCACTCACTTGCCTTGATTCCCTCCCGTGCACCCGTCTTCCACTGACACTTGTCGCTGCGCCCTCCGCCGCAAATATCGAGTTAGAATGGTGGTGCTTCACTCCGCAGAGTCTTGAGCGGGGTCATGACCTCATGAAAAAAAATGCTAAGGCACGCCGCGCCCAGAAGGCGCCTGCCGTTACTCTCAAGTCTCTTGCTTTGCATCTTGGCCTTACGGCGGGAACCGTTTCCAGTGTTCTCAACAATTCGCCGGCCTCACGCTCTATTCCCGAACGCACGAAAAACCGCATCTTCAAGGCCGCTCACCAGTTCAACTATCGCCCTAATTTCCTCGCGCGCTCTCTCCGCGTCCAACGCAGCTACACTGTGGGCGTCATCGCCGAGGAAATCGGCGATGTCTACGGCGCAACTGTCATCAGCGGTATCGAAGCCTTCCTCCGCAAGAACAATTTCCTCTTTCTCACCGTCGCCCACCGCCATGACTACAAACTCATGCGCTCTTATTCCCAGTTGCTTCTCACCCGCGGCGTCGAAGGCATCATTACCATTGACACCTCCCTTGACCAGCAGAACAATGTTCCTACCGTTGCCATCGCCGGCCATCAGGACGTCCCCAACGTCACCAACGTCATCCTCGATCACCACCACGCCGCACGGCTCGTCCTTCAGCATTTCTTAGACCTGGGCCACCGACATATCGCTTTTTTTCGTGGACCTTCTTCCAGTTCGGACTCCGTCCCGCGCTGGAACGCCATCCAGGAAGTTGCTGCCGAATTGAATCTACCCATCCACCCGGGACTCGTCATCCAGCTCGAAGATACCCCGAACCTTTGCGATATCGGCTGTCTCCCCGCGAAAGCGCTGCTGGCCACCAAGCTCCCCTTCACCGCTCTGTTCGCCTACAACGACAATTCCGCCGTGGGTGCCATGATGGTCTTCCACAAAGCTGGCCTCAGCGTCCCCGGCGACGTTTCCGTCGTCGGCTTCGACGACACCGCCTTCGCTACTTTCGCCTCCCCTCCTCTTACGACCGTCCACCAGCCCCTCCTCGAGATGGGCACTGTCGCCGCACAAACCCTGCTCGACCGCATCGAGGATCGCGCTCCCTTTATTCCTGAAATCGCCCTTACCCCGGAACTCATCATCCGCGAGTCCACCGGACCCGCGCGCAGGTTCTGACCTCACAATGGCACTAGATGAACTCCAGAAAACTCTGGCGCAGCGCAACAACTTCATTCGACGTCTGCTCTTCTTTAAGTTATGCTCTCCAGTTTGCCCGGCGCGACCAAGAGCCTGACGTCTTCGCCTAGAGGCCGAAACAGATAAGCGTCTCCGCAGCGGTTCGGACGCTACCCTCAGGCGCTGGACGGTAACCGGTCTCCTGATGCGAGCAAACATGGTGCGCATGAAAGAAACAAAACGGACTTCCGTCCCTACCGGAAGAAAGTCGAAGTTCCTTCCTTACAAGAATGCTGCGCTGCCTGTGGCGAGGCGAGTGAAAGACTTGTTGTCTCGGATGACGCTGGAGGAAAAGGCGGCACAGATGCTTTGTGTCTGGCAGAAGAAGGCAGAGGCGCTCGCCGACAGCGACGGCAACTTCGATCTTCAAAAGGCCAAGGCCGCCTTCAAAGATCGCCACGGACTCGGTCAGGTCGGCCGCCCCAGTGATGCCGGAAAGGGCAAGAACGCGCGCGGTATGGCCGAGTTCACCAACGCCATCCAGAAGTTTTTCCTGGAGAACAGTCGATTGGGAATTCCGGTGATTTTTCATGAGGAATGCCTGCACGGTCACGCTGCAGTCGACGGTACGAGTTTTCCGCAACCCATCGCGCTGGGAGCAACGTTCAATCCTGGTCTAGTTGAGCGGCTCTTCGCGATGGCCGCGGAAGAGGCACGGCTGCGCGGGACCCATCAGGCTCTGGCACCGGTCGTGGATGTGGCACGCGAGCCGCGCTGGGGCCGCGTGGAAGAAACCTACGGGGAAGATCCGTACCTGGTTTCGCGGCTCGGAATCGCGGCGGTGCGCGGCTTCCAGGGTGATGCGAAGTTGCGGGACAAGAAGCACCTCATCGCAACTCTTAAGCACTTTGCCGGCCACGGCCAGCCGGAATCGGGCATGAACTGCGCACCAGCGAATGTGTCGATGCGTCTGCTTCGCGAAACCTTCCTGTATCCCTTCAAAGCGGTCTTGGACAAGGCCGGGGCCATCAGCGTAATGGCTTCCTACAACGAAATTGACGGCGTGCCGTCGCATGCCAACAAGTGGTTGCTGCGTGATGTGCTTCGCAAGGAGTGGGGGTTCAAAGGATTTGTCGTAGCCGACTATTTCGCAATTTGGGAATTGAGTTACCGCCCCGACACTCACGGCCACTCCGTGGCAAGGGACAAAAAAGAGGCGTGCGCACTCGCGGTCGAAGCAGGCGTAAACATCGAACTGCCTGACCCGGACTGTTACCTGCATCTCGTCGAACTCGTCCGCAAACGCGTGCTCAAAGAGTCGCAACTCGATGAACTGGTTGCCCCGATGCTGTACTGGAAGTTCCAGATGGGCCTGTTCGACGATCCCTACGTTGATCTAGGCGAAGCCGAACGAGTGACCGGCTCCGAAGCTAATCGTAAGCTGGCGCTGCAAGCCGGGCGGGAAGCCATCACGTTGCTTAAGAACGAAAACAACATCGCGCCGATCAATCTGGATCGGACCAAAACCATCGCCGTCATCGGCCCGAATGCGAACCGCAGTTTGCTTGGGGGCTATAGCGGAGTGCCAAAGCATAACAGCACCATGCTCGACGGCATCAAGGCAAGGGTCGGTGATCGTGCGAAGGTGCTCTACAGTGAGGGTTGCAAGATCACGATCGGCGGATCGTGGAACCAGGATGAAGTCACTCCCAGCAATCCGGATGAAGACCGTAAGCAAATTGCCGAGGCCGTTGAGGTTGCGAAGCAGGCGGATGTCATCGTGCTCGCTATTGGGGGTAACGAACAGACCTCGCGCGAGGCATGGTCGCTGGTTCACATGGGCGACCGCACCAGCCTGGATCTCGTTGGGAGACAGGAAGAACTGGTCAAAGCGATGTGCGCAACCGGCAAACCGGTCATTGTCTTCCTGTTCAACGGGCGCCCACTCTCCATCAATTGCGTGAGCCAAAACGTGCCGGTCATTTTCGAGTGCTGGTATCTGGGGCAGGAAACGGGACCGGCTGTCGCGGAAGTGCTGTTTGGCGATTTCAACCCGGGGGGCAAGCTGCCGATCACCATTCCGCGATCTGCCGGCCATCTGCCGGTGTTCTACAACTACAAGCCCTCGGCGCGACGGGGTTATCTGTTCGACGACGTCTCTCCTCTCTACGCTTTTGGCTACGGTCTGAGTTACACAACCTTTGCCGTCAAAAACGTCCGCCTCGAGAAGAAGAAAATCAGGCGCAACGGGACTACGCGTGTTCTGGCGGACGTCACGAACACGGGCAAGCGCGCCGGCACGGAGGTCGTGCAAATGTATGTCCGCGACCGGGTGAGTTCCGTGACGCGACCCATCAAGGAACTGAAAGCCTTCGAGAAAGTTTCACTGCAACCGGGCGAGACGAAAACGGTCAGCCTGGAAATCACCCCGGAGTCCCTTGCTTTTTACGATGTGAACATGAAGTACACCGTCGAGCCCGGGGAATTCGAAATCATGGTGGGCACTTCTTCACGGAACGAAGATCTACAAAAAGCCCCTCTCGAAGTTCTAGAGTGAAGATTCTTAGAAACGAGGCCATCGATGGCTGACAGTATTCAAAGGCTTGCCTCGAGAGAAAAGATCGGTTACGCCCTCGGCGACATCGCCACCAACTTCTTCTTCCAGTCGATGATTCTCTATCAGACCCGCTTCTATACGGACACGGCGGGACTTTCGGCGGTGGCGGTCGGCTCGATGTTCCTGGTGCTCCGGCTCGGCGATGCCGTCATTGATCCGGTAATCGGCGCGCTGTCGGACCGGACGCAAACCCGCTGGGGCAAGTTCCGCCCCTGGATTCTAGGGACCGCCATCCCGTTCGGCCTGATTTTCTGGCTCGTCTACGTGACGCCCAACTTCGGACCTCACGGAAAGCTCGTCTATGCCTACATCACTTACTCGCTGGTGATGATGCTCTATTCGGCAAACAACACGCCGTATTCAGCTCTCATGGGCGTGATGACGCCCGATAGCAGCGAGCGAAGCAGTATCGCCGGTTATCGCTTTGTCGGCGCCTTGATCGGGCAGTTCATCATTCAAGCGCTCCCGCTGCCGTTGGTGGCCAAGCTGGGCCATGGCGATTCCGCCAGGGGCTGGGCAATCACGATGGCGATCTTCGGGTTCTTAATCGTCATTCTGAATCTGATCACCTTCGCCAGTACGCGCGAACGGGTGTTTTCTGCTCCGGGACAGAAACCCTCCCTGCGCGCCGACCTGAAGGATGTTTTCACCTGCGGTCCGTGGATCGTGATGTTCGTCCTCACGCTGCTCATCTTCACCACGCTTGTAGTGCGCGGCAGTTCGTTAAATTATCTCTTCGCCTACTACCTCGACCAAGGGACGGTCAAGACATTCCTCGACAAGCTCGGTCTCGCAGCTCTCGGCGCCGGACCGGTAACCAGCTGGAAGTTGGGGTTAAACGCCCTCGGGTTGCTGGTGAATGCCGACGGCTCCAATGCCGCCGCCGTTGGCCTGAGCTTGTTTTTTGTGCTGGGCAGCTTGATTCAAATCGTCGGGATCGTCTTTTCCAAAGCCCTCGCCGATCGCTTCGGCAAGAAGGCGGTCTTCATCGCGGGCATGGCGGTCACGGCCATCGCCACCGCACTCGTTTTCTTCGTCACACCGACATCGATGACCCTGCTGGTCGTGCTAAGCATCCTCTGGCCCATCGGGTGGGGACCCACCGTGCCCTTGTTGTGGGTGATGATTGCCGACGTGGCCGACTTCTCGGAGTGGAAAAACTCGCGCCGTGCTACTGGTTTCATGTATGCCGGCATTCTCTTTGCCCTGAAAGCCGGCCTGAGCCTGGGTGGAGCACTCAGCGCATGGGTGATCGCCGCCTACGGCTATGTTCCTAACGTCGCACAAACTCAACGGGCCCTGCTGGGGATCCGCCTGGGTGCGAGCATCTATCCTGCCGCCACGCTCGCCCTCGGCATCGTATGTTTGGCGATCTACCCGATTGGCAAGGCGCTCAACATCCGTATCCAGGACGAACTGACCGAACGGCGCAAGAAATACTCGACCCCAGACCCGGCCGCCGCTGCGTCGTGACTTGCACTTCGGAAAATCGGTGTTACTATAGCAGGTCCGTTAACGTACACGATGTCGATTCTCCGCACATTCTTGAGTTGGCAGCAAGCCCGCCTGACTCGGACACCCAAAGCTAGCGCGAAGGAGAAAGCTTATCTACGTACTCGGGATTGACGTAGGCACCGGCGGAACGCGTGTCTTGATTGTGGATCAAGACGGGCGCGTAGTTGCTTCCGCCACGGAAGAGCACGCTCCCTTTGCGTCGCAGCAGATTGGCTGGGCCGAGCAGCAGCCTGACGATTGGTGGGCCGCTTGCACGATTGCCGTTCCACGCGCTCTGGAGCGTGCCGGACTGCGGGGGGACGCCATTGCTTGTCTGGGTTTCTCCGGACAAATGCACGGAGCCGTAATGCTCGATGAGAGCGGGAGGGTGGTGCGCCCGGCACTGATCTGGTGCGACGTGCGCACCGACCGCCAGTGCCGCGCGTTGACGGAAAAAATAGGAGCGGAACGGCTCATCCAGCTGACCTGCAATCCGGCTCTGGCCAACTTTACGCTGACCAAGCTCCTGTGGGTGCGGGAAAACGAACCGGACAACTGGAAGCGGGTGCGCTCGGTCATGCTGCCGAAAGATTATGTTCGCTACCAGCTCACGGGGGATCGCGCCACCGACATGGCGGATGCTTCCGGGACTCTGTTGCTGGATGTGGCCAACCGGCGCTGGTCCAACGAGATGCTGGAAGCGACCGAAATCGATCGAGACTTGCTGCCTGCGCTCTACGAATCACCCGACGTTTGCGGGAAAGTGTCCGCTCGTGCTGCCGCCGCCACGGGTTTGAAGGCAGGAACTCCAGTGGTCGCGGGCGCCGGGGATCAGGCGGCAGGAGCGACCGGGATGGGGATTGTGATGCCGGGTGCGGTGAGCGCAACGATTGGCACGTCCGGGGTTGTGTTTGCGGCGACGGATGCTCCGGCGCTGGATCGCAAGGGACGACTGCACACGTTCTGCCACGCGATTCCCGGCCGCTGGCACGTGATGGGCGTTACCCAGGCGGCGGGGCTCTCCCTGCGCTGGTTTCGCGATCAGTTTGGCGCGGGCAGCGACGATGGGCGAGATCCTTATGAACGATTGACGGAAGAAGCGGCGACCGCGCCACCGGGATGCAATGGGCTATTGTTTACGCCGTACCTGATGGGCGAGCGCACACCGCACCTGGATCCTCACGCCCGAGGCGCCTTCCTGGGCCTTACGGCCTCCCATACCAGGGCGGATGTGATTCGCGCGATTCTCGAGGGCGTCGCTTTCAGCTTGCGCGACATCTTCAGCATTTTCGATGAGATGAATGTGCCGGTAAGAAGCGTGCGGCTGGGCGGAGGCGGCGCCAGGTCGATGCTGTGGCGGCAGATCCAGGCCGACGTGTACGGCCACGAAGTTGAGATTGTCGAAGCGGAAGAGGGGGCAGCGTGCGGCGCAGCCCTGCTCGCGGGCGTGGGTGCCCGCATGTGGTCTTCGGTGGATGAGGCGTGCGCCTCGGCCGTACGCGTTGCAAAGCGGGTCCAGCCGAACCCAGATGCGCTGGCTACGCTGAACAAGAACTATGCGGCCTATCGCCGTGTGTACGGTGCCACGCGCGACGTCTTTGCCGGCTAACAGTTTTTATTTGAGGGAGGCACTCTTATGGCTATGGCGAAGAACGGAAAATACGAGCCCAAACCGGAACACAAATTTACCTTCGGCCTTTGGACTGTGGGGAACCGCGGGCGAGATCCCTTTGGCGATGCTGTGCGGGAGCCGATGTGTCCGCTGGAACTGGCCAATCTTTTGGGTGAGGTAGGCGCATGGGGCGTGAATTTCCATGACAATGACCTGGTTCCGATTGATGCCACGCTGGCGCAACGCGACCAGATTGTGTGTGCTTTCAAGAAAGCCTGCGAGCGCAACCACATCGTCGTCCCGATGGCGACGGTTAACCTGTTCTTCCACCCCGTTTTCCGGGACGGGGCGTTCACCGCGAATGATTCCGAAGTGCGCGCCTACGCGCTCCAGAAGACGATGCGCGCGATGGACCTCGGGGCAGAACTGGGCGCGAAGGTCTTCGTTCTTTGGGCGGGAAGAGACGGCGCTGAAACGGATGGTTGCCGCCGGGCCGACGTTGCCGTCCAGCGCACGCGCGATGCCATTAACTATCTTTGTGAATACAACGCCGACAAGAAATACGGTTTCAAGCTCGCGCTGGAGGCCAAGCCCAACGAACCACGCAGTGACATTTATTTCCCAACGACGGGGCACTATCTGGCACTGATCCCTACCCTGGATCATCCCGAGATGGTCGGGGTCAATCCTGAGGTGGCTCACGAGCAGATGGCTGGTCTGAACTTCATGCACGGAGTGGCACAGGCTTGGGACGCAGGGAAACTCTTCCACATCGACCTGAATGATCAGGCGCCGGGACGCTTCGATCAGGATTTGCGCTTTGGCTCAAACAACCCCAAATCGGCTTTCTGGCTGGTGAAGTTCCTGGAAGACGTCGGTTACGAAGGCTCGCGCCACTTCGACGCTCATGCCTATCGCACCGAGGACTACGAGGGCGTGAAGAATTTCGCTCGTGGCTGCATGCGCACTTATCTCATCCTGAAAGAGAAGGCAGAGCAGTGGAATGCCGACAAGGAAATCCGGGACATTCTGAAGCAGATCGACGCGGAGACAAAGGATACGCCGCCCGTGGACAAGCACTCGCGAATGGGCGCGGCCGCGCTGTTGGGATATAGCTTCGACAAGGCCAGGATTGCGAAAAAAAGCCTGCCTTACGAACGTCTCGATCAGATCACCGTTGATATTCTTCTCGGCGTCCGCTAGCGAACCCCCCAGGGTGTAGAGTTGCGACGTTGCAGCTATGCGTCCTCTATCGACGAACGACTGCTCTCGTGCTGTAAGTTCCCGCAAGTGTGTCCTGCGGGCCACGTGGCCCGGCAAGACGATTCTGTTTGTTCTGTGTCTTTTCAGTTTCGCGCAACCCGGTTTCGCTCTTGGCCAGGCACGGTATGTGGAGTACGTTCATCGGCCCGGCAGCTTTGCCATTGCGCAGGGAAGAACGCTCGCCAGCATTTATGTGGACCCCAACGATTACGCGGGTGTAGGGCGTGCCGCCAGGGACCTGCAAGCGGACGTGACTCGGGTCACTGGCCGCAGTGCCAGGTTTGCTGAAGTCGAAAACGATCTCGGACCTAGTGCGATCGTGATCGGCACGATTGGGAGAAATGCGATCATCGACCGGCTCATCCGGCAACGGAAGATTGATGTAACCGCCGTCGCCGGTCAGTGGGAATCGTTCCTCATTCAAGTTGTTCCGCAGCCCGTGCCCGGAGTTGCAGTCGGGTTGATAATTGCCGGGAGCGACAAGCGCGGGACCATCTATGGCATCTATGACCTGTCTGAGCAGATGGGAGTGTCTCCATGGTATTGGTGGGCTGACGTACCGGTCGCTCACAAAGACGCTCTCTTCGTAAAGGCCGGCAAGTACGTGCAAGGACCTCCGGCGGTCAAGTATCGCGGGATCTTCTTGAACGACGAGGCCCCCGCACTGGCTGGCTGGGCGCACGAAAAATTCGGGAACCTCAACCACCAGATGTACGAGAAAGTTTTCGAGCTCCTGCTGCGGCTCAAAGCCAACTATCTTTGGCCGGCCATGTGGAACAACGCTTTCAACGAGGACGATCCGCTGAACCCAAAGCTGGCCGACGAATATGGCATTGTGATGGGAACCTCGCACCACGAGCCTATGCTGCGAGCGCAACAGGGATGGAAGAGGCACGGCACTGGACCCTGGAACTACGCAACCAATGCCGTAGGTCTCCGCCAATTCTGGACGGAGAGCGCCGAGCGCAATAAGAGCTATGAAAGCGTTTTTACCATCGGCATGCGTGGCGATGGCGACCTGCCCATGGTGGAAGGCGGCGACATGGCGGCCAACGTGAATCTGTTGGAACGGATCGTGGCCGACCAGCGAAAGATCATCGCCGATCACGTGAATCCGGACGTTTCCAAAGTGCCCCAACTCTGGGCGCTCTACAAGGAAGTGCAGGAGTACTACGAGAATGGGATGCGGGTTCCAGACGATGTGACTTTGCTCTGGTGCGACGATAACTGGGGCAATCTCCGCAGGCTGCCGACAGACGACGAAAGAAAACGCAGTGGGGGCGCCGGAATTTACTACCATTTCGATTACGTGGGAGATCCGCGCTCCTACAAGTGGCTCAACACGATTCCGATCACAAAAGTGTGGGAGCAGATGAACCTGGCGCATCACTACGGCGCGGATCGCATATGGATTGTGAATGTAGGCGACCTCAAGCCGATGGAGTTTCCCATGGAATTCTTCCTAACCTTGGCGTGGAATCCCGGCCAGTGGTCGCGGGAGAAGATTCGGGAATATACCAGAAGTTGGGCCGAGCGCGAGTTTGGACCGAGATACGCGCCGGAGATTGCCGACATCATTACCGCATACACAAAATACAACGGACGGCGTAAACCTGAACTTCTCGACCCGACTACTTTCAGTCTGGTGAACTACGAGGAAGCAGATCGTATCGTCGCCGAGTGGGAATCGGTTGTTGGGAAGGCTGAGCGGGTTTATCGAAGTCTGCCGGAGAACAAGCGCGACGCTTTCTTCGAACTCGTGCTCTACCCGGCAAAAGCCTCCGCTCAGGTTGCTGAGCTCTATGTGACGGCGGGCAAGAACCAGTTGTATGCCAACCAAGGCCGGGCCACCACGAACGACCTCGCGGCGCATGCCCGCGCTCTGTTTCACGCTGACGCTGCGCTTTCCGATTTCTACAACCACACACTCGCGCACGGCAAGTGGGACCACATGATGGACCAAACCCATATCGGATATTCCTCGTGGGACGAGCCGTCTACGAACGTCATGCCGAAAGTCGTTGAGATTGAAGTTCCGGTTGCCGCCGCGCTGGGGGTCGCGGTGGAAGGTTCGACCGCAGCTTGGCCGGGTTCGTCCGGCGAGCCTGCGCTTCCGCAATTTGACGGGTTCAACCGCCAACGACGATACATCGACGTGTTCAATTGCGGAACAGCGCCCTTTCAATTCACGGCCACGGCTGGGGCGCCGTGGATTCTGCTGGACAGAACTCGGAGCACGATAGAGGGCAACATCGTAGAAAAAGAGCGGCGACTCTGGGTGAGCGTGGACTGGCACAAGGCGCCGAAGGGCTTGCGGGAAGCTTCGGTGACGATCAAGGGTGCTGGCGCTGAAGTCGCTGTCAAAGTAGAAGAATTTAATCCTGAAACACCTTCCAGAGCTTCTGTGCGCGGCTTTGTTGAAGCGAACGGTTACGTTTCCATTGAAGCTGAGCACTATACGAAAAAGATTGACGCGAATGCAGTGCGCTGGGAGCAAATCGCGGACTACGGCCGCACGCTGTCGTCCATGTCGATTTTTCCAGTTACCTCCCGAAGCGTAACGCCTCCTGACTCTCCGCGCCTCGAATATCAGGTTTATTTATTCCACGCGGGGCCGATTGAAGTTGAAACGATCCTTGCCCCGACCTTGAATTTTGTGCCCGGGCGGGGTCTGAGATACGCGATCTCGTTTGATGATCAACCGCCCCAGATCATAGATGCGCTGGCGCACAATTCACTTGTAGATGGGGAGAAGTCGGTAGCGAACAGCGTGCGTAAGGTGACGTCCATGCATATACTGGCAGGACCGGGCTATCACACTCTGAAGTTCTGGATGGTAGATCCGGGAGTCGTATTGCAGAAATTGGTCGTCGATCTGGGTGGCGTGAAACCAAGCTATCTCGGACCGCCGGAGAGCTATCGCGGCAGCAGCACAAAGTCTCATTAAACGTGCGATTGCATTCCTACTGCGCCGGCTCCTTGACCGCAACAATTCTGTCGCCTGCGACGTCCCGTAGTTGCTGAACTGCACCGGAGGGCCACCGGATCTCGACCAGATCGGCCGAGGCATTCGTTCCCAAACCAAAATGCACTGGTCCGGCGCTGGACGAAGCATAGCCGGCGGCCGTTGACATGTGGTCATATTGCGTACCGCTCTTGGTCACCACCTTGATGCGGGCTCCGATGCCGTCACGATTGCTCGTGGTTCCTCGCAACTTGAGTTCCAGCCAATGGTTGTTGCCAGGGCTCTGATTGATCCAAATCTCCGCCGGAGCATTGATTGCACTCACGACTACGTCGATACGCCCATCCCCGTTCAGGTCACCGATGGCCGATCCCCGATGGCGGGCGGGGGGGCGTGAGGTCAGCCCGGCCTCGGCGGTCAAAGCGGTGAATTTCATCGCACCCTTATTCGTGGCAGTAATGTTGCGGAAAACTGTGTTCGGTTGTTCCACCGCTGCACGATTCGCGTACAAAAGAGACTGAACGTGCCCGCGCGAGACAAAGATGTCTTTCCAGCCGTCGTTGTCGAAATCGGCGATCGTCGGAGAATAACCGGCCATCGGCAAGCTCTGGCTGGTCACGCCGCTCGATTCGGTTACTTCGGTGAAGCTTCCCTTGCCCGTATTGCGATAGATGGGGAAGGTTTCATTGTCGAGCGCGACCAGGACAATGTCGGGATAGCCATCATTATCCAGATCGCGAAAATCGACGCCCATGCCGGAGATGAAGATACCATCCTCTCGCAACGCGACGTTGGCGTCGAATCCAATTTCCTCAAAGCGCGAGCCGTTTATGTTGCGGAAGAACCAATTGAACAGCTTGTCGTTGGTGATGAAGAGATCCATGCGGCCATCAAGGTCAAAATCAGCCACGGCCGCTCCCATGCTTTTACCAGGATGCGCGCGCAATCCATACTCGACCGATGCGTCCCTGAAGGTTCCGTCGCCGTTATTGATAAATAGCTGGTTCGGAGTGGGCTTGTACATCTTGGGATGGCAGTAGTCGCGATGTCCGTCGCTCTCACAGTCGGGCTCGTGCGCTCCGTCCCATTTGAGATAGTTGATGACCACCAGATCCAAGAGGCCATCATTATTCACATCCACCCAAACAGCGCCGACTGCCCAGAGCGGCCCGTATTCGGGATCGGGCTTATTGAGGCCGGCCTTGGCGGTTACGTCAGTGAATGTGCCGTCTCCGTTGTTGTGATAAAGCGTGTTTTTGTACACGCCCGCGACAAAGATGTCTTCATACCCGTCATTATCGTAGTCGCCGATGGCAACGCCTACGTCGTAGCCACTGCCAGCCAGGCCAGCCTTGGCGGTAACGTCGGTGAAATGCCCTTTGCCGTCATTTTCGAAAAGACGGTTGGAGTATTTCGGGGAGCTCTTGCGGAGCGTATCGATATCGGCGCCGTTGGTGAAAAAGATGTCCAGCTTACCGTCGTTGTTGTAGTCAAAGACCGCCACGCCCCCAGCCATGGTTTCCGGCGCATGACGCTGGGGCGTTTCGCAACTGTCCAGTTTGAAGTCGATGGGCTGATAGACAAACTGGATCGGGCTTTCGCGCGCCTTGTCTGTTGTTTCCTTCGCCCGCGCCGTCTGTGCTAGGGCCGGAAGAAGAAGTGGGCCTGGCAGGTGCAGACCCGAAGTTGGGAACAGCGACAGAGCGGCAATCGTAAGTCCCAACTTCCATTTCTTCATCGCAGGTTCACGCTGTATCCGCAGTTCGTTCTCAAGCGGGCCACACTGGGAGGACCACTAAAGTCCAGTGTACGCTGCTCCTCTTCAATAGAAACTGGTTGTACGCAGCCACCTATTCTGGCAATTTTTGTTCGCCGCGAATTGAAAAGGAAGTCTCCGCTCCGGCGGCGCCTGTCCCCGGCTGTCCTCCACCTACGCTGATGCGGTAGGAGCCAGCGGCTATGATTCGATCTCCTTCTGCGTTGACTTGGCTCAAGTCGCGCGCTTGCAGTGTGAAAGCCACATGCTGTGTTTCACCAGCGCCCAAGTGAACTCGCGTGAAGCCACGAAGCGCTCGAATCGGAGCACCCGCGGATTTTGGAAAGTGCAAGTAGAGTTCCGCAACCTCGTCTCCTGTTCGATCACTTGTGTTCGTGATGTCCACCTCAACGCTGAGCGGATCGCCTGCGTTCAACTCGCTGGCGGAAAGCTTGAGGTTCGTGTAGGTGAATTTGGAGTAACTCAGCCCGTAGCCGAACGGGTAGAGCGGTTGTCCATCGAAGTACCGATACGTCCGGTTCTTCATGGAATAGTCTTCAAACGGCGGCAACTGCTCGACTCCTTTGTAGAACGTCACCGGCAGCCGGCCCGCTGGGTTGTTGGCGCCAGACAGCGTCTGTGCAATGGCAGTTCCGCCTTCTTCGCCGGAGTACCAGGCGTCCAGAATTGCGTTGGAATGTTGGGCAGCCCAGTTTACCGAGAGAGCGCTGCCGTTCATCAGGACAACGACAACCGGCTTGCCGGTCCCTTGGAGCGCTTCAAGAAGGTTTTCCTCCTCTTTGGGCAGGTCGAGGCTGGTTCGATCTCCGCCCTTGAAGCCGGGTACGTCCACTTTCATTTCTTCGCCTTCCAACTTCGACGTAATGCCGACCACAGCAACAACTACATCCGCGGCCTTTGCCAACAAGGTCGCGTCGCCGATCGGATCCGCGATCGCTGGCAGCCATGAAAACTTCGTCCCGAATCCCCCCCGCAGATATTCGATCCTCACCGCGTAGCGATGTCCCTTCTCCAGTTGCATGGTCGCGATCGAAGGTTTGGGATCGTGCAACTCCGGATCATCAACGATCAGCTTTCCATCGAACCAGAGCTTGTTCCTGGAACCCTCCAGCCCGACCTGGTACGTGCCCGATGCTGCCGGTGTCAAGAAGCCTGTCCACCGCGCTGAGAACTCCGTCATGCCTGCCGGCAGCATGAGCGCAGAGGAATCTGGGTGGAAGAGTTGCAGATCGACGTACTTGTCTACGCGAACAGTTTGCGGCGTTCCAGAAAAGTCTGCCCCGGCAAAATATTCTCCCTTGAGTCCAGCTTGCCCATCGTCAGCCGAGAGCACCGCGGCTGGGATCACCGCCAGTTCGCGCAGGAAGTTCATGCCGGGCAGGAAACTTACTTGGGCCACGCCAAATTGCTTTTGAATCCCCTCCAGTGCGGTGACGGCTCGCGAAGCCGTTCCGCTGTAGTTGCCGTGCAGCACTCCGACCGATTGGGCGAGCGGGCCAACCACCGCGATCTTGGTGATCTTAGGGCCGAAGGGAAGCACGCCGTCGTTCTTGAGCAGGACGACCGATTCGCGCGCCGTCTTCAGCGCGAGTTCGCGGTGCGCAGCGCTGTCGATCTCCGAATCCGGCGTTTGCGCGTAGGGTACCTTCTCAGGGGGATCGAACATCCCCAGGCGAAAGCGCGCCGTGAACAGCCGCCTCAATGAGACGTCGATGTCCTTTTCACTCAGCAGACCTTGATTGACTGCGTCAAGATATTTCACGTAATCGGAGTTGTCCGTAGCCCGAGTGAAAAAGTCCGCGCATTCGTTATCCATACCCGTCTTCAATGACACCGCGCCCGCTTCGGCCATGGTCTTCGTGAAATGATGCCCGTTGAAAATGTCAGCCACGGCGTCGCAGTCGGATACGACGTAGCCGTTGAATTTCCACGCCTTCCGCAGCTGATCTTTCAGTAAGAAGTTGTTTGCACAGGCGGGCTGGCCGTTGACGCGGTTATAAGCGCACATGACCGACCCAGCCTTCCCCTCGGTGACGGTAGCGCGAAACGCTGGGAGGTAGGTGTCTTCCATGTCGTGTTTAGACACCTGCACGTCAATCGTGTGCCGCGACGGTTCCGGGCCACTATGCACCGCGAAATGCTTTGGGGTTGAGATCACTCGAAAATATCGGGGATCATCGCCCTGCAGGCCGGTCACAAACGCCACGCCCATTCGTCCGGTAAGGAAGGGATCCTCGCCGTAGGTTTCTTGGCCGCGCCCCCAGCGGGGATCGCGGAAGATGTTGATATTCGGCGACCAGAAGTCCAACCCTTCCATGATGTCTCGCCGTCCAGCACGAACCGCTTGGTTATGTTTGGCCCGGGCCTCTGTGCCGATCACGACAGCCATGTCATGGATCAGAGGGGCATCAAAAGTTGCCGCCAGTCCAATGGGCTCCGGAAATACGGTGGCCGTTCCAGCGTTGGCGACTCCGTGCAACGCCTCGCTCCACCAGTCGTAGGCGGGAACCTGCAATCTCGGAATCGCGCGCGCCTGGTTCACCAATTGGGACGCTTTCTCTTCCAGGGTCATCCGCGAGATCAAATCATCAACCCGCACAGTGAGGGGTTGTGCAGGATCCAAATAGGGTGGAACTGCCGGCCATTGTGCGGTCTGCGCGAGCGAGGCACAAAGCAGGAGAGACGGGACCAGTAACGCGTGAACGAAGAGGGCTCGGAGGTTATTAAACATGGGACTCGGCTCCTGGTGGCGATTCTTGTGTAATCCAAAGGCGGGTGGAGTATAACATCGTAAACGTACACGGAAAACAGGGCCATGGCGATCATGATGCTCCGCGGACAGAGCCGGACGTTAGATTGTGAGCGCGCCGCGGGTGGCGTCGCTGGAGGAGGCGGGCGCTGAAGATGAAGAAAGAGAGAAGCGGGATTCACCTGCTCGCCGAACTGGCAAACGTATCGATTGGGACCGTGGACCGCGCTTTGCACGGGCGCGATGGGATCAGAGAATCAACCCGCCAGCGGGTTCTGCAGATCGCGCAGCAAATCGGATATACCCCGAACCTGGCAGCGCGCGCGTTATCCGCTGCCAAGGCAGGCGTCCGCATTGGAGTTTGCATACCTCGCGAGATCCACTTTTTTTATGATCAGCTTTGGAGCGGCGTGCTCGACGAAGCCCGCCGTCTGGCACAGCTCGGTGTCCAGTTTGAGTATCGCCCGGTCCGAGCTCTTGGAAAAGAGGACATCCAAGCGTTCAAGGAACTGCTCAAGACCGGTGTCAACGGAATCGTGGTCACCGCAGGAAACCCGAAGGGTCTATCGCCTCTGATCAACGACGCGGAAGAAAGGGGAGTCCGCGTCGTTTGTGTTTCCACCGATGCCCCAGAGAGCCACCGCTCCAGTATCGTTTGTGTGGATCCGTGGCTGAATGGCTGTCTCGCGGGAGAGTTGATGGGCAAATCGGTCCCGCCGAATTCCAAGGTCGCGGTGGTTGCGGGTATGCTGACGGCCCTGGACCATCGCAAGAAGACGGATGGTTTTTCGGATGCGTTTCCGCGGCACTGCCCCGGCGGGGAGATCGTCGGCATCATCGAAGGGCATGAAGACGAAGATGAGAGTTTCCAAAAGACGTTCAAACTTCTTGGTCGTGTGCCCACCCTTGCCGGGCTGTACGTGAATACGGTCAACTGTCTTCCCGTATGCCGTGCCCTCGGAGCGCGAGGTCTGGCAGGGAAGGTGAGGTTAATCACAACCGACCTGTTCGCAGAAATGGCTCCTTACTTCCAGAAAGGAACGATTTCGGCCTCGATTTACCAGCAACCGTACCGTCAGGGCCAAACCGCGGCTCGCCTCATGGCGGACCACCTGATGAGCAAGACATCCTTTCCACCGGCGGTTCACCTCAGTCCGGGGGTCGTGATGTTATCCAACTTGCAACTTTTTCGGGAGATGAAACTCGCACCGGTAGCGCTGAACGATTCGGTTTTTCGGAGACCCGTTGTGGCGCACGAGTAGAAAAAACGCGAACTGGGAAAACTGCTTTTACCATCGCCTGCTGGCCTTTCAGTCCCGGAAATACCAAAGCTGGTCTTGCCCTTGCGTCCATAGGCATGAACTATGATTTTCTGGATTCTCAAGACTTTGAAAATGGTTTTCTGGATTCGCAATCCGAATTCAAGAATTCACGGCGCGTGATCAGATTTTGCTTGACAACATAAGACTGCAGGGGTCTAAATAATGTGTTCCGATTAGCGTGAACGTTAACAAACGTTAAGAATAACGATTTTGCGCAATAATCAAATGCAAGTTTAGGAGGGATGAAAATGATAGGTGACTCATTGAGGATTCTTGGAAGCGCTACCAGGGCCCGAGTTCGCCGGAGCAGATTTCACGGCGCGGCTCTTTTTCTGTTTATTCTTGTGGCCGCTCTCTACACGTTCGGCCAAGAGGCCACGATTGTAGGAACTGTCACTGACCCCTCAGGAGCTTTCGTGGCGAACGCGGCCATTACGATCACCGACCACGAAACCGGCCAAGCTCGCCACTACACCACCGGCGGTCAAGGTGAATATGTGGCGCCCGACATTCATATCGGGCACTATACCGTGCGCGCGGAAGCGAAGGGCTTCAAATCGGCCGAACGCAAAGACCTCGCGCTGCAGGTAGGCGACCGCGCTCGCGTCGACTTCCAGATGCAGGTGGGTACGGCGCAAGAGACGGTGACGGTCGAAGGCACGGCCGTCGCCGTGCAATCGGATACCAGCGAAGTCAGCGATGTGGTATCTGGCGACCAGCTCGCCCACCTCGGAACCAACGGGCGAAGCCTCTACACCTTTATCAACCTGACGCCCGGATCTTCCAGTCTGCAGGGGGATTCTCAAACTCCGACGCCGGTGGGCGGCGACGCCAACGTAAGCTTTAATGGCAATCGTCCCGTCCACAACCTGTACCTGATCGATGGCGGCGAAGACGCCGACCGCGGCGGAGGCGGAACTATCGCCGTCATGCCATCGGTGGAATCGCTCGCCGAGTTCCGCACGCTCACTTCGAACTACGACGCCGAATACGGTCTGTCTTCGGCAGCGACCATGACTACAGTTATCCGGTCGGGATCGAAGCAGTATCATGGTTCGGCTTGGGAGTTCTTCCGTAACGACGCTTTGGATGCCCGCAATTACTTCACGCCCGCTCCCCAACTGGTTCCTGAGTTGAGGTACAACATTTTCGGCTTCAACGTGGACGGGCCGGTCGATTTTTGGAAGAAGGACCACAAGACTTTCTTCTTCTACAACATGGAGTGGCGCAGGATCGTCACTGGGAGTATTAGCAACCAGCTTGTTCCGCTGGCCAATGAGTACCCGGACGCGACCACTCCGGGGTTCGCGGTATTTTCCGGTAATCCTACCCCGAATCCTATCTTTGTTCCCAGCACCGCTCAGGTTGCTCCTTCGGTCATATTTGCGAACTGCGAAGGGACTCCTAATGGAATTGATGGAAACCCGGTCGTTCAAGGTGCGGCGTTCGCCGGCAACGCGATTCCCGACTGCATGATTGCCGGGAACGCTACGACACTGCTGGGCGCGGGTATCTTTCCCCAACCCAACAACCCCGCGAAGCCAAGCTATTTCACGGGCGGACAGAAACAGCCGACATCTGTGCGGGAAGAGATTGTCCGGGTCGATCACACGTTCAACGACAAGTTTGCGATTTTCGGACACTTTGTCGATGAGGCCGTCTCGCAATCTTTCGCGACCACGATGTGGAGCGGCGATAACGTTCCCACCGTCGGTAACACGTTCGGGAATCCCTCGTACAGTGGCGTGGTTCATCTGATCCACACCATTCGCCCGAATCTGCTCAACGAGGTTGCCTTTAACTATAACGGCAATCGCATCAACATCCTCCCCGTGGGCTCACCGGCCCTGGCGGCGCCAAGCGGTTACAGTTATAACAAAATCTTTCCGGGCACCAACCCCAACATTCCGACGATCGATCTGAGTAACGGGACCAAGGCGCAATATACTTCCAACTGGACCCCGTGGATCAATAAGTATAACGATTATCAGATTCGCGACGACATTTCCTGGACCAAGGGTGCTCACCAACTGAGGTTTGGTGGTAGCTGGGCGCTGTATGAGAAGCAACAGGACGTGTTCGCCGCCACTCAGGGCAATTTCACTTTTGACGGTTCGTTCACCGCGGCCGGTGTGCCAAAGACCCAAGGCGATTCCTTTGCCGATTACCTGTTGGGCTATGCTCAGACGTACGAAGAGGACGCGATTCACGACCATGGCAACTGGAACAACGTTTCCTGGGCCGCTTACTTCCAGGACAACTGGCGTGTAAACAAGCGGCTCACTCTGAATCTCGGAGTGCGGTGGGATGGAGTGCCGCATACCTACGAAGTGAACGAACGCATGTCGAGCTTCTACCCCGGCCTGTACACCTCGCAGAACGCGCAGGCGACCTTCAACAACGCCGGAACGATCTGCACCGGCCCCGACGACCCGGCCGGAGGCTGCTCTGCTATTAGTCCCGGCGTAACCATCAGCCCCAACCCGATCCTGGCAAACACCCCGCTGTACACGGCCGGCATTGGCATCGGCGGTAAGAATGGGATCCCGAGGGGCCAGGTGAACAACCACTGGGCCGCTTTTGGACCACGGCTTGGATTTGCCTATGACCTAAGCGGCGACGGCAAGACGGTGATCCGCGGCGGATTTGGCATCATGTACGAACGCATTCAGGGCAACGACGTGTACGACTCCGCGACGAACGTTCCGTTCGACGCGAGCGTTACGTTCAAGAATGTTCTTATGCAGAATCCAAGCACTTCCGCAGCATCGGGCACGACGCTAACCGCACCGATTGTTGCTACCAGCATCACCGGCTTCGACCAAGCCAATTACAAACTGCCAATCAGCACCCAATTCAGCGTTGGCGTGGAGCATGCATTGGGCTCGAAGGCTGTGCTGTCCGCGACCTACGTTGGCAACCAAAACCGGCACCAGAGCGACTATCGCGAGATCAACGCACCGAACCAGAGTGACCTCCCCGCACTATTGGCCGGAACCAGTCCGAAACCTTACGACCAGTTGGTACAGTATCCGGGTTACAACGGCATCCGGTTTGCTACCGATGAGGCGAATGCCCACTACAATTCACTTCAGGCTGCGCTCCGAGGGCGGGTGGCGCGTGACGTCCAACTCCAGGTCGGCTACACCCTTTCAAAGGCGATTGACCCGACGACCGGAGGCGGCAATGGCTTCGATCTCGACAACGTCACAAATCCGTATGCCGGGTGGAGGTACGATCAGGGTCCGTCGATCTTCGATCGCCGGAATGTGATGTTTATCAGCTTCGTCTACGATATCCCATTGTTCCGGGACAACACGAACGGGGCGGCGAAAGCGATATTCGGAGGATGGCAACTGTCCTCGATCATTAGCATGATGTCGGGAGCGCCGCTCAACATCACCGATGGCGATTCAGGCACCGCATCCTCTATCGTTCAGAACTCGTCGATGCGGCCCGACCTCACGGGAAGCATCTCGCTTCCGCACAAACCGGGCCAATGGTTCAGTGGGAACTTCACAGACCCTGCGCCTGGAACCTGGGGCAATGTCGGGCACGACTCGATATACGGTCCCGGCCGCGACAACTGGAACATGTCGCTCTTCAAGAACTTCAACTTCACCGAGCGCACTCGTCTGGAATTCCGGGCTGATGCGTTCAACATTTGGAACCACACTCAATTCATAGGAAATGTCCAACAAGGCGGCATCGACACTAACTTGGGGGACAGCAACTTCGGCGCGGTCACTGCTGCTTCCGATCCGCGAATTTTCCAACTTGGACTGAAGTTGGTCTTCTAGTTTGCCTCATGAGGCGAGCTTGCCCCGCTCCCGGAAAAACGGCTGGGAGCGGGGCAACATATCTACAGCGAAATCATGCACAGGCCCGCTCCGTGAGGAGTTGCGGCCCCGTCGTGAAGAGTTGCGAAACGACGGGAGAACGAATAGGTTGCTTCCTCGGGTACGGATTGTTTTGGGTCCTTCTCTACCAGTCTGCCCTCCGCGCACTGCGACACTTAGGCATGAAAAACTGGAAGCTATCACTGGCGATCTTTGCACTAGCCTTGCCGGGTGTTGCAAGCGGCCAAGCGTCCAGCCCGGCCCAGGCGATCACCCTTGAACAGCTGGGGAAACTGGCTGAGGCTGCACAGGTTTGGCAGGCCGTGACCCAGCGAAATCCGAAAGATGCCGCTGCCTTCGCGAGCTTGGGCGTGGTGCTCTCCAAGGAACAGAAGTACGACGAAGCGGTGTTGGCCTATAAGAAGGCAATTATCTTGAATTCGAAGTTGCCCGGAGTGCAGCTGAATCTCGGCTTGGCCGAGTTCAAGCAGGGACACTTCGACGCGGCCATTCCTCCCCTGACGGCCGCGTTGAAAGTGGAACCCAGAAATATGCAGGCGCGAACGCTGCTGGGCTTCAGTTACTATGGCGCCAAGCGCTTCGCGGACGCCGTCGAACCCCTCAAAATCGCGGCGAAGTCCGATCCGGGCAACACCGAGCTTCATCAGGTCCTGGCGCAAAGCTGCTTGTGGGCTAAGCAGTATTCTTGTGCGCTCGACGAATTCCGCCAGATTCTGCAGCAGAACCCGGATTCGCCCGCCGCTCACGTACTCACTGGCGAGGCACTGGATGGGTTGGGAAAGACATCCGACGCCATAGCCGAATTTCAGGCGGCGGCGAAAGTCTCACCGCGTGAATCGAACATTCATTTCGGTCTGGGCTACCTCTACTGGAAGTCGCATGAGTACGACGAGGCCAAGCGCGAGTTTGAGAACGAACTGTCGGTCGATTCCAGCCACGCACTGGCGCTGGCCTATCTTGGCGATATCGAGGTGAAGCGGAACAATCCCGAGGCGGCTCTGGCGCTGCTTGACAAGGCCACAAAGCTGCAGAGCGACATTCGTATTGCCTACCTCGATATGGGAAGCATTCTCGCGCAGCAGAAGCGGTACGACGAGGCCGTGGCCGCTCTCCAGCGGGCAGTGAAATTGGATCCCGCTCAGCCCGACGCCCACTACCGGTTGGCGCACGTCTACCAAGCCATGGGGAACGCAGCGGAATCCCAGAAGGAGTTCGCCAAAGTTCACGAACTGCACGAAAAGGCAGATGAGTCTGTGGCATCCAAAATGCCGGCTGCTCCGCCTTCGCCGCCTCAATAGGAGCCGGAGACTAAGACGCACAAAAGGGAGAACTATGAACTTATATCTACACTTACTCCGCACAAATCCACTTGCGCTCGGCATTGCGATCCTCAGTCTTGCGCTGTTACCGGCTTCCGCGCAGACCGGTTCGGAACATAAGAAACCGCCAGCACCCTGGATGAATACCAGCCTTTCTCCGGACGAGAGGGCGGCGCTGGTGGTGAAGGAGATGACGCTCGATGAAAAGGTTTCGCTCTTGCATGGGACCGGGCTGAAGGGCCTTGGCCCGGTCAGCCCGCTGGCCGTGGGATCCAATGGCGGCGCTGGATATGTCGTGGGTATTCCACGTTTGGGGATTCCCGCCATCCAGATGTCCGACGCAGCTTACGGTGTGAGGCAGAGCGGAGAGAATGGCCGTTATTCCACGGCCTTGCCGAACAATCTTGCCAGTGCCGCAAGTTGGGATCTGGACGCGGCGTATGAATACGGCGCGCTGATTGCGCGCGAGTTGCGAGCCCAGGGCTACAACATGTCTTTGGGCGGGGGCGTGAATCTGACGCGCGAGCCTCGCGATGGACGCACCTTCGAATATTTGGGCGAAGATCCGGTCCTGGCGGGAAAAATGGTCGGCCAGGTTATGAGGGGTGAGCAGGCGCAACACGTGATTGGCGACATAAAGCACTACGCGCTCAACGATCAGGAGAGCGGGCGGAACGCCGTCAACGTCAACATTGATAAGCGGTCGATGAGAGAAAGTGACCTGCTGGCCTTCGAGATTGGCTTGCGCGAGTCCAAGGCTGGTGCGGTGATGTGTTCCTACAACCGGGTCAATGGCGACTTCGCTTGTGAAAACAAGTACCTGTTGACCGATGTGTTGAAGAAAGACTGGAACTTCAAGGGCTTTGTTGTGTCGGACTGGGAGGGAACGCACAGTACCGCGAAGGCGTCCGCCGCCGGATTGGACAACGAGGAACCGGGGGAAATTTTCTATGGGGACGCCACGAAGAAAGCGGTGGAGTCCGGCAAAGTTCCCCTGGCTGAACTGGATGAGCATGTTCACCGCATACTGCGGTCCATGTTTGCGTGCGGGGTTATCGATGATCCTTCGGGGAAAAGCGTGGTGGACGTAGAGGGCGGTTTTGAAGTCGCGCAGAAGATTGAGGAACAAAGCATCGTGCTGCTCAGAAACGAGCGCTCGCAACTCCCGCTCGACGTTTCCAAGCTTTCCAGCATTGCGGTGATTGGCGCGCACTCCGACGTTGGCATGATCTCGGGCGCAGGATCGGCCCAAGTCGATCCCCCGGGAGGAAACGCGATCATGCCGCCGGGGAAAGGCCGGCCTGCATGGCGGACCCAGATATGGTTTCCGACATCCCCTCTGAAAGCCGTTAGCGCCAAGGTCCCGCACGCAAATGTTCAGTACGACCCGGGTACGGACCCGGTGGCAGCAGCCGCTTTGGCGAAGACGGCTGACGTGGCTATCGTGTTCGCTTACCAGTGGGAGAGCGAGGAAGCGGATCTTGAAACCCTGTCCCTTCCTGGCCATCAAGACGACTTGATCGCCCAGGTTGCGGCCGCGAATCCTCACACCATTGTCGTACTCGAGACCGGAAGCCCGGTGACCATGCCATGGGCGGGCCAGGTGGCTGGCATCCTGGAAGCGTGGTATCCAGGCAGCCGCGGAGCAGATGCGGTCGCCAGCGTTCTCTTTGGCGACGTTAACCCGAGCGCCAAGCTGCCGATCACTTTCCCCAAGAGCGACGCCGACTTGCCCCATCCCACGCTGGTGAGACCGCCGAAGAAGTCAACCACCGACCCTGCAGATCAAGAACCTTGGCGAACGATCGCCAAGGGCCTGCCGGCATTCCAGATCACCTACGACGAAGGACTTAAGGTTGGGTACAAATGGTATGACGCCGAAAAGAAAGAAGTTCTGTTCCCCTTCGGCTATGGACTGTCGTACACGACTTACAGCTATTCCAATCTCAAGGTGTCTCCCGGGAAGAGTGTCCGCCTAAGTTTCCAGCTGGCGAACACTGGTGCCCGTGCGGGTGCGGAAATTGCCCAGGTGTACGCAGTATTGCCTGCCAGTGCCGGAGAGCCGCCCAAGCGTTTAGTGGGGTGGAGTAAGGTCAAACTCGACCGCGGCGAAAGTAAGGAAGTTACGATCGAAATAGATCCGTGGTATCTTTCCGTCTTCAACGTCGATCAAGATGCCTGGCAATTGCTGCCTGGAAACTACACGTTCCTGGTGGGAAGCTCCTCACGCGATTTGCCGTTGAAGGAATCGATCAATCTGAAATAACGAACTCTTGCAGCTGATGAGGTGCAGAACATGAATCGTCGTCAGTTTCTGCGCGATAGCGCCCTGGCGAGTGCGTCGGTTGCCCTGATGGGGGCAGTGCGATTCGCAGCGCATGCGGAGTCAGCTCTGACCGATTCTCGCATCGAGGTGCTGCTCGATGAACCTCTGGGCACGATCTCGGCAAACATCTACGGCCATTTCGCCGAGAATCTCAGTGGTGTCCTATACGATGGCGTGTGGGTGGGAACGGGTTCGAAGGTGCCGAATGTCGACGGCTTCCGGAAAGACTTGATCGAACAAATGCGCAAGATCAAAGCCCCCGTCGTGCGCTATCCCGGTGGTTGCTTTGCCGATAGCTACGACTGGCAAGACGGCATCGGCCCTCCCGACCAGCGCCCGCGCCGCACGAATTTCTGGGCTGGCGAAACTTCCGCGAAATCGCCAACCAGCCACAGCTACGACCCCAATCAGGTGGGGACGAACGAGTTCGTGCATTTTTGCCGGCTGATCGGAGCCGAACCATATCTGGCCGCCAACGTTCGCAGTTTGCCCCCAGAAGCCTTTTACCGCTGGGTGGAGTACTGCAACTCTCCTGCGCACAGCACGACCTTGGCGGACATGCGCGCGAAGACAGGCTACGCGGAACCTTTCCATGTTCGATTTTGGGGGGTAGGTAATGAATCGTGGGGCTGCGGGGGAGACTTCACTCCCCAGGAATATGCGGTCGAGTTCCGACGCTACTCCTCGTGGCTGCCTTCCTATGGAGAGCACTTGTCTCTGGTCGCTTCCGGACCCGCGGATGACGACTGGAACTGGACGCACGACTTCTTTGAAGAGATCGTGCGAAAAGGTGCCGGACAAATCGAGAGAATCTACGGTTTGGCACTTCACCACTATGCCTGGAACCTGAGCCGTGGGCGCACGCAGGACTGGGTTGCAGGCAAGGGCGATGCCCTGCAATTTGAAGCGATCGATTGGTACGAATTGCTGAAACAGGGCGACCAGATGGAAACACTCGTCAATGGTCACTGGCAAAGCATGGAAGAATTCGACCACGATCACCACGTGAAACTGGTAGTGGACGAATGGGGCCCCTGGTACCGTCCCGGCAGCGAAGCCACGCCCAGCGATCTGCTCGAGCAAACGCCGACTTTGCGCGACGCCGTCTTCAGCGCGATGACGCTCGACACCTTTAATCGCCATCCGGAAAAAATCGCCATGGCAAATTGCGCTCAGCTGATTAACTGCCTCAACAGTCTCTATCTGGCGCACGAGGACCAGTTCGTCGTCACCCCCGTCGGGCACGTGTTTGGGATGTATGCCCCGCATCAGGGAGGCCAGGCGGTGCGGACGATTTTTTCCTCTCCATCGGTGCACTACGACCGGGATGGTAAGCCCGCATCGTTCTGGGGCCTGAGGGGATCGGCCTCTCTGCGTGACAAAGACTTGACTCTGACCGCAGTCAACCCGCACGTCAGTGACGCCAGGGATACAGAAATCGTGGTGCACGGCGCCGCCGCAAAGTCCGGCAACATCACCACCTTGACACATTCTGATATCCACGCCCACAACACATTCCAGCAGCGCGAAGTGGTAGTGCCGCAGACCAAGGCTCTGGCCGTCAATGGGAAGGCACTGGTCCTCCGACTCCCGCCGGCATCCGTGACCTCGATCCAGATTCAACTTGTCTAGTCGACTGGGTACGGCAAGGAGAGGGCCGTTTCGGGACCTTCTCCAATTGCCCAGTTGGCCGGCACAGTTTACATCAACGAAGTAGCACTGGTTCGCTATGGCAATGATCTTCTTGTGCATGGTGGGATGAAGTCCCGCCCTCTCCGCCAGATTGTTCAATCACTTGCCGTGCATCAAATCAGCTCACAAATCAGTTACGCCCGTGCCAGCGCCAGCCGGACGACTTTCGCGTGAGCCTGCCGCACGTCCGCGTGTGGCAGCTTTGCCGTTCAGTACAGGCGTCAGGGTGATGCCGTCACTTTCCCCAATCGAAGAAGTGGATCGGGGCATCTATTACCCCATGCTGACTCTGGTGATCGTATAGGTATCGCAGTATCCGTGAGGTGAATTCGTGGAAGACTTTAGAGGACGAGATTTCGGCAATGGGGTCCCGGTTGACCGCCTTGCTGACGGAGGAATGATTGAGGGGAAAGTCGACGGCGAAGATGTGATCCTTGCGCGCCGGGGTGACGAGTTCTTTGCCGTGGGAGCTGGTTGCACTCACTACCATGGGCCGCTGGTCAAGGGCCTCGTGGTTGGCGACCAGTTGCGCTGCCCATTGCATCACGCCTGTTTCAGTCTCCGAACCGGGGAAGCGCTGCGGGCTCCGGCGTTCGACCCGCTCCCATGTTGGCGCGTCGAGCGGATCGACAATACCGTATTCGTACGTGAGAAGATGTCGCCCATCGTCCGAAAGGCGGAGTTCGCGTCTAAGAATGCACAAGAACCTCCGGCCTCGGTGGTCATCGTCGGAGGAGGCGCGGCCGGACTAGCTGCCGCCGAGATGCTGCGGCGTGAAGGTTACGACGGACCTGTGACCATGATTAGCGCGGATGATTTCGCGCCGTACGACCGGCCGAATGTTTCCAAGGATTACCTTGCCGGTCCGATTCCGGACGAGTGGATGCCACTGCGGTTGCCGAACTACTACGCTGAACGGCGTATCGATCTCATACTCCGCTCGCGAGTGACCGCGCTTGACGTGCAGCAGAAGCGAGTTCACGTCGAGAGCGGCAAGATATTCCAATTCGGTGCGCTGTTGCTGGCGACGGGGGCTGAGCCCGTTAAGCTCGCCGTCCCTGGGGCATCCGATTCTCAGCTGTACTACCTTCGCACTCTTTCCGACAGCCGTGCACTCATCGGGAAATTTGCGTCGGCAAAACAAGCCGTCGTCGTCGGCGCGAGCTTCATTGGCCTGGAAGCCGCGGCGTCTCTTCGCGCGCGAGGCATCGGCGTCCACGTCGTGGCACCGGAGCAACAACCGTTAGAGCGGGTGCTGGGTTCGGACGTCGGACGGTCGATACGCGCACTTCACGAAGCTCACGGCGTTGTCTTCCACTTAGGCGAGACGGTCACTCGCCTCGATGGACAGAGAGCGACACTCAGCAGTGGCGCAACCCTCGATGCAGATTTTCTAGTCCTGGGAGTGGGAGTGAGACCATCTCTGTCGCTGGCCGAGCAGGCTGGTTTGAAAGTCGATCGTGGCGTCGTGGTGAACGAATACCTCGAAACCAGTGCGCCAGGAATCTTTGCCGCAGGCGATATTGCCCGCTGGCCCGACGCCTCTTCCGGTCAGCTTGTTCGTGTAGAGCACTGGGTTGTTGCCGAGCGTCAAGGGCAAGTAGCGGCGAGAAACATCCTCGGTGGTCGTGAAAAATTCGATGCCGTGCCTTTCTTTTGGAGCCAGCATTACGACGTCGTCATCAACTATGTCGGGCACGCCGAAGGTTGGGACACGGTTCAGATCGAAGGCAGTCTTGAGGCCCGCGACTGCGCTGTCTCCTATAAGCGTGGTAACCGCACACTGGCCGTAGCAACGATGTCGCGAGATCTGGAGAGTTTGCGGTACGAGGCCGCAATGGAGCGCGGGCAAATACAGCCTTGAACAGACTCGTGGCGCTAGACGGACGGCTGTGCGGGAACAATCATGGTGGAAAGAAGCAACGCTGGCAGAGGAGGAGCAGATCAGCAATTCGGCGGCCCGGTGGACTCCCGCACCACGAATTCCGGCGCGAGCGAAATCAATTGCGGACAGCGGCCGCTCCCGTTGGAGATCCGCTCCAGCAGCTGCTTGGCTGCCAGTTCGCCCATTTGCCGCAACGGCTGCCGCACGGTTGTCAGGCGGGGCCTGACGTACGAGGCCGCTTGGATATCGTCAAAGCCAACCACCGAAATATCGTCGGGCACCCTTAACCCGGCATCCCGGAAGGCGCCCATCGCTCCCATGGCCGAAATATCATTGAAGGCAAACAATGCGGTGAAACGCTGCCCGGTGGCCAGCAACTTCTGCGCGTACACGTAGCCTTCCTCCGGAACCGAGGGTCCGGGATGCACAGCGCCCTGCTGCAGCTGGACGGTTAACTCAGGCCGGATCTCGATCCCCAGGCTGGACGCAGCCCGCACAATTCCTTTCCAGCGAGATTCCGTGTCCGCGCTGTGCGGGTGTCCCTTAAAAAATGCAATCCGTTTGTGCCCGAGCCGGACCAGGTGCTCGAGCGCCGCAAAGGTCGCCTTCCGGTTATCCACCGCGATGTTCGTAACGCCGCGCACCCTTTTGTGGCCTGAGATGGAAACCGCAGGCACCGGCAGCGCCTGCAGCACCGGGGTGTTGAGCAGGATGACTCCATCCACCGCGCGGTCAAGCAGCATGCGGGGATATTCCTGGATCAGGTCGGATTGTCCACGGTGGCTGGCGACGAAGTAGAAGTATCCCTCCCGCAGCAAGTGATCTTCGATACCGCCCATGATCGAAGCGGCATAGCCTTCGCTGATCTCCGGCAAGAGCACGCCCACCGTGAAGCCGCGCTTCAGGCTGAGCGAGCGCGCGAAGAAGTTCGGCCGGTAGTTCATCTTACGGGCTGCGCTGAGGATGCGGTCCTTGGTGTGGGCGGGAATCGCTTTGGCCGCTCGCGAGTTATTCATCACTACCGAAACCGTAGCCGGCGACAGCTTCAGATACTCGGCTAAGGAACGCAGGTTGACCGGCTTGGCGGCGGAGACCGGTTGGAACCCATTGGCGCGAGCTTTGCGGGCACGAGTTTTCTTCATTAGCATAATAAGGATACCAGCCCTACAGTTTCTTGTAGGTTCCACCATTTCTATTCCGGGCGGTCCACCCCAAAAAAATCTATTGACAACGGGAACCGTCTGGGCGCTTAATGTGCGCAGCTAAATACTAAACCGCTTTTGTTAATAACTAAAGCGGTTAGGTCACAAGGATATGTAGCCGCGATCACAGCCATGAATTTTGTATCGCGATAATCTGCGGCGCGTGCGCTTCTAAGGACGCGGGTGTCACGGGACGCGCAAACCGAGATTCACAAGCGGAGGCATGAAATGAAGTCGAGGAATATTGTTGGTGCTTTGGTGTTGGTCCTGTTTGCGGCTCTGCTCTGGGCCCAATCGGATCTCGCAACCATCACAGGAACCGTCAAGGACCCATCGTTGGCCGTGCTGCCCGGAGTGCAAGTTCTGGTGACGAACGTGGGCACCAACAAAGTGCAGACGACAACGACAGACGCCGCCGGTTTTTACCGGGTCGGCGACCTTGCCATCGGCAATTACACGGTCAGCTTTTCCAAAAAAGGATTCAAAACCCTGGATCGCAAGGGCATTACCCTGTTGATCAGCCAGGTCGCGGAAATCAACGCCACACTCCAGGTGGGCCAAGTCCACGAAGTGATGGAAGTGACTGGCGCGGCCCCAATCCTGCAAACTGCGGACGCCATGGTTTCCACCAACTTGACCAGTCAAGCGGTGACTGAGCTCCCCTTGAACGTGCAGGGCAGCCGCAACCTTTCCAACTTCATGTTCGACTACGTGCCGGGTGTTGAGGGCTCGGACTACAGTTCGCACATCAACGGCAGCATGGCGCTGACCAAGGAAGTGCTGATCGACGGCACCTCTGCGGTCTCGCAGTTGGGCGGCTACATCAGCGAGTCGCAGCCCCCGATGGAA
>Ga0074044_10000316_pt1 | contig 48237 bp, 41 predicted proteins | sample BogForMeECP23OM1_FD_94443 | JGI IMG/M metagenome (GOLD analysis project Ga0074044, IMG submission 94443) | Bog forest soil microbial communities from Calvert Island, British Columbia, Canada - Bog Forest MetaG ECP23OM1 | ecosystem: Environmental > Terrestrial > Soil > Wetlands ...
ACGCCGCCGCCTTGCTCGGCAATCCTTACGTCACCGCCGCGACTCTTCTTCTGTTCGTTGGAGCCTGCGGCAAGTCGGCGCAGCTTCCTCTATACATCTGGCTGCCCGATGCCATGGAGGGACCCACGCCGGTTTCCGCGCTGATCCACGCGGCGACTATGGTCACGGCGGGCGTCTACATGGTCGCGCGCTCGAACGCGCTCTTCGTGCTTGCCCCGACTTCGATGAAGACGGTCGCAATTGTTGGCGCGCTGACGGCGATCTTTGCCGCGTCGATCGGCCTGGTGCAGAACGACATCAAGCGCGTGCTCGCGTATTCCACGGTTTCGCAGCTTGGATACATGTTCTTGGCGCTCGGCGTCGGAGCCTTCGCCGCCGGAGTGTTCCACGTTTTCACGCACGCGTTCTTCAAGGCCTTGCTGTTCCTCGGCTCCGGTTCCGTGATTCACGCCATGAGCGGCGAGCAGGACATGCGCAACATGGGCGCTCTCGGGCATCGTATTCCGACGACGCATCGCACTATGTTCATCGCGACGCTGGCCATCGCCGGAATTTTTCCCTTCGCCGGATTCTTTTCGAAAGACGCCATTCTCTGGGAGACCTGGTCGCGTGAAGGCGGCGCGTATCGCCTGCTTTGGGGCATTGGCTACGTCACGGCCCTGATGACCGCTTTCTATATGTTTCGCCTGATGTATCTGACATTTCACGGACGCCCGCGCATGAGCCACGAAGCGGAGCACCATATTCACGAGTCGCCGCTGTCGATGACGGGACCGCTGGTTGTGCTGGCGATCGCCGCCATCGGAGCCGGATGGCTAGGATGGCCGAACAGTCTCGGCGGCTCCGACCGCTTCACGAAATTTCTCGAGCCGGTGTTTGCACCTGAGGCTTACGTGCTTCAGGCGGAGGGAAAATCCGCCCAGCTCGCCGCGGGAGAAAAAGAAGAAGAGCACTATACCGGCACCGAGTGGCTCCTTATGGGCTTGTCGCTGGCGGCCGCCGGCACTGGATGGGCCTTTGCCTGGAAATACTATCGCCACGCCGACAAGGGCTACGTCGAGCCGATCGCCGCTGCTGCGCCGCCGGTCTACGAGACGCTGCTGCACAAGTATTATGTCGACGAAGGCTACGACTTCGTCTTCACCGGACGCCGCAAAGTCGGAGACGTGCGGCTGGGCGTGCTTGGACTCGCGGAAGCGTCATCGTGGTTCGATTCGCATGTGATCGATGGCGCCGTCAACGCCGCTGGATCGGTCACCCGCGCAGGCGGCATCGTTTCCAGTTGGTGGGACAAGTGGATCATCGACGGCTTGCTGGTCAACGGGCCGGCGATCCTGTCCCGCATATTGGGCATGGGGACGCGGCTTTTCCAGTGGGGCCTGGTGCAGTGGTATGCGCTGGTAATGACCGCGGGATTAGTCGGGTTCGTGTTTTATTACGTGTATCACTGAAGGTCGCTGTTGGCCATTGGCTCTTGGCGTTTAGCTAAAGACCAAAGGCCAAGAGCCAAGAGCCAAAAGCGAATGTACAACCACATCCTATCCATCATTCTCTTCACGCCGCTGGTGGGCGCGCTGCTGCTCTTGTTCGTCAACAAGGAGAACAAGAACGCCGTCCGCTGGATCGCGAACATTTTCGCGCTTGGCGGCTTCCTCATCTCGCTGCCGCTGGTGCCCTGGTTCTGGGACAAGCGCCTCGAAGCCGGCTTCAAGTTCATCGAGGGCGGGCCCAACAACTGGATTCCCTCGATTGGCGCGGGCTACGTTCTCGGCATCGACGGCATCTCGTTCCTGCTCATCATGCTGACCACGCTGCTGGGCTGGATCTCAATCCTCTCCTCGTGGACCGCGATCGAGAATCGGGTGAAGGAATACTACATCTGGTTTCTGGTCCTGCAGACGGGCATGCTCGGCGTCTTCATGGCGCTCGATTTCTTCCTCTTCTTTGTTTTCTGGGAAGCGATGCTGGTGCCGATGTATCTGCTGATCGGCATCTGGGGCGGTCCGCGCAAACTCTATGCCGCCATCAAGTTTTTTCTGTACACCCTGGCTGGCTCGGTGCTGATGCTGCTCGGCATTCTGTTCCTTTACTTCCATCACCACACGATGACGGGGATCTACACGTTCAGTCTGGAAGCGCTCTATCAGACCGCTCCCCACATTTACGCTGACTACGGGCCGACGGTCGCGACGCTGCTTTTCTTCAGCTTCTTCTTTGCCTTTGCCATCAAAGTTCCGATGTTTCCCTTCCACACCTGGCTGCCCGATGCGCACGTGGAGGCGCCTACGGCCGGCTCCGTAATTCTGGCGGGCGTTTTGCTGAAGATGGGAACCTACGGATTCATCCGCTTCTCGCTGCCGTTCTTTCCCGGCGTGCTCGCGAGTCGGGCGATGTTCCTGCACATGACCGTCCGCGGCTGGATGATCGCGCTCTCGATCATCGGCATCATCTACGGCGCGCTGGTCTCGCTGATGCAGAAAGACATGAAGAAGCTGGTGGCGTACTCCTCCGTGAGTCACCTCGGTTTCTGCACGCTGGGAATTTTTGCGCTGAACTCGGCCGGGATCAGCGGCTCGGTGCTGCAGCAGATCAATCACGGCATCTCGACGGGCGCGCTGTTCCTGATTGTCGGCATTCTGTATGAACGGCGCCACACCCGCGAGATTTCCGAATACGGCGGCATCTCGAACGTGATGCCGGTTTACGCGACCATTACGATGATCATGTTCCTGTCGTCGATGGGGTTGCCTCTGCTCAACGGCTTTGTCGGCGAATTCACGATTCTACAGGGCGCGTTTATGGAGAAGTGGAAGTGGGGCGCGTGGGCTGTGCCTGGAGTCGTGCTTGCGGCCGCGTATCTGTTATGGCTCTACCAGCGCGTTTTCTTCGGTACGGTCACGAATCCGAAAAATGAAAAGCTGCACGACCTCACGCCGCGCGAAGTAGCAACTTTCGTTCCGCTCCTCATCATGGCCTTCTGGATCGGACTCTATCCCAAGCCGTTCTTCCAGATTCTCGAACAGCCGGTGAATCACACCGTGGCGATGGCGCGACCTGATCATCATGAGCCCGCTTCCAAAGTGAACGCCGAACTGGGTGCCCCAATTCTCCCTGTGGTTGGAAGAAGTGGGGACGCGACGATGAAGCCCGCGGCAATAACCGTGGCTGCCGCGAAAACGAAAGGTTCGAACTAGTGGGCGGAGTCTTCCAACTTTCGTCCACGGATTACCTGCTGGCTCTGCCCATTACTCTGCTCGCACTGTTCGCGCTGGGGATATTGCTGATCGACCTCATGCTGCCGGCAGAGCAGAAGTGGACGAACGCCATCACTGCATTCGTGGGCGTGATGTTCTCTGCAAAAGCGGTCTACAACATTCAGCACTGGCTTGGACCGGCACCGTACTCCCGCGGGCTGATGAATACCATGCTGGTCGATCACGTCGCGATTTATTTTTTCTATCTTTTCCTTGCCGCGACGGCGATTTCTATTCTGATGTCGGTGGCCTATCTCGAAACCGAGCATGAGAACCACGGCGAATACTACGCGCTGATGCTGCTCTCGGTGGCCGGGATGATGTGCATGACAGACGGTTATGACATCGTGCTGATCTTCATCGGCCTGGAACTGATGGCCATTTCCACGTACGTTCTCGTCGGATTCCTGCGCCGCGACCGCCGCTCCAACGAAGCCGCTCTGAAATATTTTCTACTGGGCGCATTTTCTTCGGGCATCTTCGCGTATGGACTTTCGCTGCTTTACGGACTTTCCGGCAGCACAAATCTGGGCATCATCGGGAATGCGATGAGCGGTCTCCTGCGCTATCCCGCGTACAAGCCAATTCTGGTCATCGCAGTGCTTACGACCTTAACCGGTCTGCTGTTCAAGATCGCTGCTGTGCCCTTTCATCAGTGGGCGCCGGACGCCTATGAGGGCGCACCAACCAGCGTCACCGGATTCATGTCCGTGGCCGTAAAGGCCGCTGGCTGGGCGATGCTCCTACGCCTCTTGATTGGAAGTCCGTTTCTTTTGGGCGTCTTGCTCCCCCTGCGTTCGATCTGGCTTCCCGTGTTGGTCTTCGTCTCCATCGCGACCATGACGGGCGCGAACCTGGCCGCGCTGACGCAGAGCAACACCAAGCGCCTGCTGGCGTATTCCTCGATCGCACACGTTGGCTACATGCTGCTCGGCCTCGTCGCCGGTACGCCCGATGCCAATGGACTCAACCCCGACGGCATCAAAGGCATCCTGATCTACCTGCTGGTCTATACCTTCATGAACCTCGGCGCCTTCGGAGTGATCACTTCGCTGCGCCACAAGAAAGTGATCGGCGACGAACTCGACGACCTCAACGGCCTCTACTCGCGCGCTCCGGTCGAAGCCGTGCTCATGCTGGTGTTCCTTCTGTCGCTCGCCGGAATTCCGCCGCTCGCTGGCTTCTACGGAAAATATTTCATCTTCCTCAGCCTGATTGAGACCGGGCACTACACGCTGGCCGCGCTCGGCGTGCTCTATTCCGTCTTCGGCCTCTACTATTACCTCAAGATCGTCAACGCCATGTTCATGCGCCAGCCCGAAGCCGGAGAAGGGAAGTTGCCGGTCAGCTACGCCATGCGCGCCGCCCTCGGCGTGACCGCCTTCGCCACGCTCTTCATCGGCATCCTGCCCAACCGCTTCATTGAACTGGTGAACTGGGCGCTGGGTATCGCGCAGAGCCCGAATGTCGCCAAGCTGATGCGGTGAAAATGCCTCTGAAAATGAGCGCAAGGACAGCGGTCCGATCTGCGCTAGAATCTCCCTGTGGCTGAGGATCCCGAGCGTTCCGCGAAGCCCAACGCGTGGGTATCAGCCGCTCGTTATTCCGAGATCGGCTTCGTAATCCCGGCAGCGGTGTTCCTGGGCTATGGTCTAGGCCGGCTACTCGATTACTGGATGCACGCGCACTGGCTCTACATCGCGGGAGTTATCTTTGGCGCCGTCGTTGGATTCGTCCAAATGATTCGCATGGCTTCGGCACTGTCCCGCGACAAGCCGGGCGCCTAGCCTTCCATCAACAAGCGCATGACTTCTACTTCACCACCTTCGCCCGTACCTACGGAGTCTCCAGCCGAACGCTTCTTCTCCGCTGCCATCCCGCGGATGGTGCGGTCGTTGCTCATCCTTGGAGCGATTTTCACGATCTTCGCAGCGTGGCGTTTCGGATTGATTACCGGTCTAGGTTTTGCCGCAGGAACTGTGATCGCCTATCTGAGTTTCCATTCCTTGAACAAAGCAGTGAAAGCCCTGGCCAGCCGGATCGACGATAAACAATCGGATCATGGGTTCTCCCTCGTCCACGGTTTCTTTCTGCGTTATCTTTTGGCGGGAATCGCCGCCTATGTTATATTCACAAGTTCTTCCAGAGCTTTTCGGGGCTTCCTGTTTGGGTTGTGTACTCCTGTGGCGGCCATGCTGGTGGAAGCTGGATTCGAGGCCTACGCGGCTTTGCGCCGAGGATACTAAGACTGAAACGTCGAGCTGGATCGTAACTTCTTAGCCGTAACTTGCTGGAATCGTAACTTATGGAGCAACTCTGGTTTACCGCGCTGTTGAATCGCCTCTTCGGCGCGCCCGTCCTTCATTTGCTGCTGGCTCTCGGCATTCATCCCCGGCACGAGGCAACCCCAATCTCCAACAGCTTCGCGATGGAAGTGCTGGTGTTTCTATTGTTGCTCTCGTCGTTTCTTGCGGTCAGGCTTCGCCTCTCGGTCGACCGTCCAAACGCTCTGCAACATGGCATGGAGTGGATCGAGAGCTTCTTCGGCAACATGGGGAACGAGATCATCGGGCATCACTACCAGCCCTACCACTCGTATCTTGTAACCTTGGGACTCTTCATCCTGACTTGCAATTTGATCGGTATTTTCCCCAGTCTCGAGTCCCCAACGGCGGTTCCCATCGTTCCCTTGGGGTGCGCGCTCCTTACCTGGTTCTACTACCACTTCCAGGGCTTGCGCACAAACGGGTTGGGCTACTTTAAGCATTTCCTTGGCCCGGTGTGGTGGTTGTCCCCGCTGATGCTGCCGATTGAAATCTTCAGCCATACGGCACGATTGCTGTCTCTCACTGTGCGTCTGTTCGCAAACATGTTCGCCGGTGAAATGGTCACTCTGGTGTTCTTTTCCTTGATACCCATCGGCGTGCCTATTATCTTCGAAGGGCTTCACATCGGCGTATCGCTGATTCAGACTTATATTTTCGTAATCCTGACGTGCGTTTATCTGGGCGAAGCCACGGCGCACGAACACTGATTTTTATTCCGGCTTGATCAACTTCACTAGTGTGAGGGCGTCTGCACGAGGATGACGTCAACCACCTCCTGGTGAAGACTTTCTTAAGGAGACTCAACGTATGCGCAAAGTTGTTTTCCTGATTCTGACTTTGGTCGTCGTATCGATGTTCGCCATGCCGGCACTCGCGCAAGGGCCGGAGGCGGCATCGTCTGGCGGCACCAACTGGGTGGCGATTACTTCCGGCTTCGCAATGGCTTTCGCCGCTGCATTAGCCGCTCTAGGCCAGGGAAGGGTCGCTTCCGCTGCGTGCGAAGGATTGGCTCGCAACCCCGCCGCTCGTCCTGGAATTCAAATCGCCCTGTTCGTGGGACTGGCTTTCATCGAGTCCCTGGTGCTGTTTACGTTTCTGATCATCTTTGTCAAAGTCGTGAAATAACAAGCCCGGCGAGACGCCCTCGCAACGGGCTGCGGGACGCCGGGCGCTACAAAGTGAAAGCCTCTGCTCATGGGCAGAGGCTTTTCCTTTTAACTCGTTGTCATTCCGAGGAGCGAAGCGACGAGGAACCTACTGTTCTTCGCCATTCTTCCCACTTTTGCCTTAGTTGCGGCAGAACGAACTCCAGATTCCGGCGGGCGTTTTCACGACTGTCCCTGGGAAAGGGGAACGAGAGGCCCCAAACACCCCACCGGTTCGGCTCACAGCAGCATACTTCGTGAAAGTATGCGATTTCGGCGACTTCCCAGACCAGGCCAGCCCGACTGCAATCAGGAGCAATCACGAATGCGTCCCCGTACGTCGAAGGTTGCACCTCGAAATCCGTAATCTTCCCTAGGGTGAAGCCTTCGACGACGACATCGTCGAGCACCTGAAATCCGTGGTAAACAGGCGCTCCGGTGGGGCGAGCGATGAAGGCTGGCTGGGTGGTGGAGGCGGACTGAGAACGCGGATCGATAGCTAGGTGTTGACCAGCGAGGGGGCTTACCAATTTTAGAGGATCAGCCATCCGGCGGAATCGTACCACAGCCGGAAAATCGGCATTGGGCCGCTAGACTTTCCGCTCCCCGCTCCACTCCTGCGTCTTATTCTGCGGAGCGTGCAGCAGCGCCTCGACCAGCAGGCGGCGCAGCCGGTAGCGGCTCTCCAGGTCGGTGTTCACGATTTCGAATCCGACTTCGTTCACGCGCGCCCGGCGCAGCAGGACGTGCGCCTTGATCTTGGTCCGCATGCCGAGCGAGATTTCCAGATCGGCTTCGCTGCCGATGCGCAAATTATCTTCCTTGGTGCCCATGCCGCCACCCAAGCTCAGTTCGCGGATCAGAATCTTCGACTTACCCCACGAACTGCCGATGATTCCAGAGACGGATTTCGACAGCACCATGCGCTCATAGCGGCGTTGCCGCACCCAGGGGCACGCGGGAGCCATATCCAGCGGCGCGATGGCCAGCTCCGCCGGTTCCAGACCGCTGTCGGAGAGCACTTGCGAGCCGTACCGCGGATCGGTTTTCGACAAGGCCTGCGCCGCCGCAATTCGCAGCTCGCGATGATGGATCCAGCCGAAAGTCTTCTTGGCCTCCAGAATTTCGCGCAGCGTCGCCACCGACTCCGGATCTTTCAACCGTCCCAGTGACTCGACCGCCTTGAGCTGCACAAATGGTGAGCGAGAGGCCGTCTCTCCTGGCCGCGCCATGGCAATCAGCGGCGGCACTGACGTGACGTCGCTGCTCATCCCGATCTCATCGACGGCCTCAGGCAGCACCAGCGGATCGAGAATTTCCGCCAGTTCAAGCAGGGTGCGCCCGCGGTCGGTCGCCGCTCCGTAGGCGATCTGCCGCACTACGACGTCATGATAGAAACGATTCCATTCCGGCAGGCGAACGGGCAGCAGTTCGAGCAGCGTTCTGACGTCGAGCCGGCTCAGCAATCCAACGGCGGTTGCGGCCTGCCGCGGCTGGCCGGTGCGCAGGATTTCCCGTAACTGCGCCAGCGCCGGCGATCCCAGCTGCATCACCAGTTCGATCATGTGATCGCACTCATCCCGCCGCATGCAGCGGAAAAAGCGGTCGGCTAGGTGCTCGGCGCCCGACTGGCAGGTCCGGCGCAGAACCGCGAGTAAGTCAGGCGGCACCGTTTCGAGCTGCAGGGCTTCTTCAATGAACTCGGGCAACCGGTTTTCAACGCCGACGCGGGGCCGTAAATCGGTCATCAACACCGGGCGTTGCACCCCCACCAACTCCATGCCGGCGCAAACTTCATTTACGGCTGCATAATTCTTCGAGGCACTGGCCTCCTGGCTCAGGCGTACGAAAGCGGCGCTCAGCAGGCTCTGCAATTCCGGATCTTTGTCGTTGACCAGTTGCTCGCAGAGGCGGCGGATCGCCAGTCCCATGGACGCACCGCCCAGACGGGCGTAAAGATCAGCCAACTGGCTGAGAGCAATCGCGGTCTTGCGACGCGATTCGATATCTTTGGCGGTCAGGCAGCTGGAATAGTTGTCCAGGATTTCGGCGGCATCCGACTTGTCTTCCCGGTCGAGCAGAATCTCCACAAACTGTCGAACGTTGCGAGGCGGTACGCAGGGCGCTTCGTGCGAGAGCAGCACGCTCTTCTTGCCCGACTCCGGAACTTCCGCCCAGAACATCCGGTCCAGAATGTCGGCATGGGATTCCACCAGAATCCCGGCCTTGCTCATCTTGTCTTCCTGCAGCTTCAAGATCGAGCGCAGCGAGTCCATCTGCCGGCTCATGTGCTCCATCATCTGGTGCACGGCGTTGACCTTGACTTCGCCCTTCTGGTATCGCTCCAGCGCGAAGCGGATCGCCATGTGCTCGGCGGCCTTCATCAGCAGCGGCGTGTCATCCTGCTGCTGCGCGGTCGCATTGGCCGCCAGGCTCCCGAGCAGTTGCTGCAGGTTCAGCCGTGTGTTGGGGTCGGCCTGTGTCAGTTCCTTCTGCAGATCTTCTTCCTTGACGCCGGGATCTTGCTGCACCTGCCCGAATCGCGTCAGCAGACGGATGGCCTGTATGACTTCTTGCTCCTGCAGTGGAACCATTCCGCCGGTCCAGGCCGGAGCCGCTCCCGTCCCCGCGCCTGCACTCTGCCCCGCAACCTGACCCGGCACCGGATTCGGCGCGCTCCCCAGCGGCACCATGGGAACTCCGCCTGCAGCACCTTGCCCGCCGCCGGCGTTCGCGCCCTCGGCGGCCGCAATCAGCTGCAAAAGTTTCTGCGGATCGTTCAGCCACTGTTTGAATTCCGGACCGAGCGTCTGCGCCGCGATCTGCGCCGCGATGCTCACATCGCCGGTCAGGGGATCGGCGGCCACAAACTTCACTTCGTTGATCTTGATAGTGCTGGCCGTTTTGCTCGCTCCCAGCGCGTCTTTGATCTGCTTGGCGACGTCGGTCGCTTTCGAGCCGGCCACGGTGAACGCCCGCACCAGGCGCGTGAAATCCTCAATCGTGACGTCTTTGGAGAAATGCAGGCTGGCTAACCCGGCAGTGTTCAGCAGAGTCGCGAAACTGCGCTCGGCGTTCCCCGTTTCCAGAGGAATGCCGTCGAGCAACAGCTTCTGGTCGGAAACACCCAGCAGAAATCCGCTGTCTCCGCCCGCGGGCAGAGCCTGCTGCAGCTCATTCCATGCGGTTTCAAATTGCGCTTCCGTGCGCTTGTGGTCGTAGCCGTACATCCGCGCGTACTTGATCAGGATGTTCAGGCTGTGGACAAAGGCCCGTGCCGAACCGGCCCGTCCACCCAGCGATGAGTTCGTAGCGGAGATAAAAAGCTCCTCGGAATTCCAACTTTGAAGCTCAAGGGTAAAGCCAAAAGGTAAGGGCTAAAACGTTACGGAGGTAATGGACCCAAACCAAGATCGGCCCTTCTCAAGGGCATGTCCTGAGGCGGGGTGGCCGGCTGGAATCGGTTCTCCGGCGATCGGTTCCACTAGGAGTCACCGGACGCCGTGTCTTGAACCCACTTCAGGCCGCATGTTCAGGCCGCATCTTCAGGCCACATCTTTAGCCCCGCATCTTGAGCCCGTATCTTGAGTAAGATAGTCCAGTAAAATACTCGCGGAGCCGAGTGCTCGCCCGCCGTGAAATCCACCACCAAGACTACCGGCCTGCATTACTGGATGGAGCGTGTGCTCGAAGAGTGCGAGCGCGTCGCCGCCGATTTCAGTGCCGATCCGGTGCACGACCTGCGTGTCGCCCTGCGCCGCTGCCGTTCCATGGCTGACGGGCTGATCGCCATCGATCCCGACCCCGACTGGAAGGCCATGAAGAAAGCCGGCAAACGCCTGTTCCAGAGGCTGGGTGAATTGCGCGACATCCAGATCATGATCGAATGGCTGGAAAAGCTCGGGCCGGTTACGGCAAGCGTGATCGAGCACGAGTCTTCGGTTTCGCACGGAACAAGGTCGAACGCTGCGCAGGCAGCGGAACAAGATTCTGCGACTGCTCCGGAGACTATAACCGGCGATGAGCAAAGCGAGAGTCATGATCCGAACCAGCCAGATCCGGCAATGCACGCTCTGCTCGAAATCCTGAAGAACCGCGAAGCCGTGCAAAAACACGAGGCGCAAGCCGCCCTCGAAGAATTCGACGGCAAACAGTGGCGCCAGTGGAGCAAATCGCTGCCCCTGCGCGCCGCCCACATCCGGCCAGGCAGCGCGGTCTTCAAGCATCTGGCGCTGGAGCGCTGGACCGCCGCCCGCGAACTGCACGCCCGCGCCATGCGCAACCGCTCGCAGATCGCGCTGCACACGCTTCGCATCGGCATCAAGCGCTTCCGCTACATCGTGGAAAATTTTCTGCCCGTCGAGCACAAGCTCTGGAGCAGCGACCTCAAGCATATGCAGGACTTGCTGGGCGAGGTCCACGATCTCGACGTGTTGTGGGCGACGGCGCTGGGCTGCCACGTGTTCCCCGACGAAGCCTCGCGCAAGGCCTGGCACGCGCGCATTGTCCAAGAACGATCGAAGCGCGTCGAAGAATACCGGCGGCGAACCGTCGGCCCTGAATCCTTGTGGAACGTGTGGCGCGCCGGGCTGCCGCAAGGCAAGCAAATTCAGGAGATTGCCACACGCCGCATGAAGCTGTGGGCGAAGGCGCTCGATCCTGACTTCGCGCACTCCGAGCGCGTAGCGCGCCTGGCACTCGAACTCTACGATGGCCTGGGCGCGGCCGGACTGCTGGGATTCCCGCCCGCGGAGAGCATAAGTACTAAGCCCGGCGCGATGAATGGCGCGGGATCTGGGGAGCGGGCGAGCCTTCAGGTCGCCGCGCTTCTGCACGACGTCGGCAAAGCCCAGGGTAACAAAGGGCATCACAAAGCGTCCCTCGAACTGATCAAGGCCCACGGAACGCCTCTGGGCTGGAACGCCGCGACTATGCAAAGAGCGGCTCTGGTGGCGCGTTTTCATGCCGGGGCGCTGCCGGTGCGCAGCCACAAGGCGCTGCGCGATCTGCTTCCCGACGAGCAGAAGATTGTCGTTCAACTGGCGGCGATCCTTCGCCTCGCCAACGCCTTCGATGCCGCACACGACGGCCACATTCGCCGCGTGCGAATCGAAAACGCGCGGGTGGGGAATGTCGCCGACCATCGCAGGCGCACCAACGGATTCCTGCGCAAGCCGGCAACTTTGCCGCGGAACGAAGCGCTGATCATCGCCGCCGAGGGCTACACTCCCGGAAGCGACACGGCCCAGACCATCGCCGCGGAGAGGCATCTGCTGGAAACGATTCTGCGCAGGCCGGTGGTGGTCAGGGCGATGAGGAGTTCGCACCCTACGGCACTCAGGACGTGAGAGACGATGCGCCTGCACGAACGTAATGTGGATCGCTGGACTGGCTGGACATAGGATTCTTTCTATGACCAGAGTTGTTGTCAGTTGCGCAATCCTGACGATGATGGTCTCGCTCCGCACTCCGAGCGCGACCGGGCAAGAGGTTGTTCTCGGAGTTTTGGAAGACAACCATGGCAGCTACGCCGGCGAACCGAACTTTCGATCCGTGCGTGTTGTTTTCCAGAAGTCGGGCACGGATTGGAAGTCCTTCCCGAGCGACTGTCGAGATCAAAACTGCTTAAAGACAGTCGCGGCAAACTATCCCGGCGAAATGAAATGGACGATCACGTTCGACGGAAGGAACCTGGGGCAGATTACCAGCCGCACGCCGAGCGAGTTCAAGTGGTACGCCGCGATCGGGCAGCAGGAGATCGCCGCGACCGATTCCGTGCCGACAATCGGAAAGCGATCGCCCGAGTTCGGGGGCTATACGGAAGATGTTGTCTATCGTCCGCTTGTGGCGAATTCGCAACCCTATTTCAAAGATCCTGAGGAGTGGAAGCAGTTCAGACCCTCACAAGACTTGGCATCCATATTGCGGCAGGCGTTTCGAAAGCAGTTTCCGAAGCTATGCCGTTTGGGCGGACCGGAGCACAGCCGAATGGACGCGTTCCCCTATCGCGACCAGGAAGTCGGACTGGTTAAGGCATACGCGTCGAAACTCGGATGGAGTATCGCTCGATTGCATCTGCAAGCGGTAGACTGCGCCGATGTCGAGGCGGGGTTCGACATTGATGACCCTTGGTTCGCCGTTAGTCCGGATGGATCCGCGATTCACCTTGCCGACGGAATGTGGCTGGTCGACGCCGCCGACTATGACAACGACGGGAAATCCGAGTTGCTGTTTTCCATTGATCGTGACGACCGCGGCGGGTATGAGCTGTTCTATGACAGCTTCAAGAAACATGTCACGTTCGAGTTCAGCTACCACTAGCGCGTTCCCGGCCCCGTAACTTCCCAGTCACTTCCGCTGCTACTACTCTCCGGCTACAACTTGAAGCGATGACCCACGCCCAATTGGTCGAAAAAGCTGTGCGCTGGCTGCGGTCGTATCGCTGCGGTGTCGTCCTCTCCGAGCAGGCCTGCGTCAGCGGCGAGATGCCCGACGCCATCGGCTGGAAGCGCGCCAATCACTCGGTGCTGGTCGAGTGCAAGGTCACTCGCGCCGATTTTCTGGCTGACCGCGCCAAGCCTTTCCGGGTCAAGCCCGAGCAGGGAGTCGGCAGCGAGCGCTTCTACCTGACTCCGCCGGCTCTCGTGAATCCTGACGAACTGCCCGCCGGTTGGGGCCTGCTCGAACTCCGCCGCGGACGGATCGAGATGCTGCGCCCTTCGGCGAAAAATCTGCGCACCGCGACCGGATTCCGATACGAGATGAACCTGCTGCTGGCCAGCCTGCGCCGCGTCGAAGTTCGCATCGAGCCGCAGAGCATTACCGACTTCCTCAAGTGGAAGAACCGCATGGCGGAATACAATCGCGGGAGTCTGCCCGAAGGCTTAAGCGCAGCCGAAGAGGAGATGAACGTTTTCCTACAGGCCGACGTAACCGGCTAATAGCTCTCGAATCTTATCATTTCGAACGGCCTAGGCCGTGAGAAAAGCCGTCCATTGCAGCAGATCGGGCGCGGGTAGACAGCAGATTCCTGCCTTCGGTCGGAATGACAAGCCTTAAGGCAATAACGGCGTGAGCCGCTCAAAGCTCCCGCCGGCCTTCCATCGCTTTCAGCATGGTGATCTCGTCGGTGTACTCAATATCGCTGCCGACCGGAATGCCCATCGCGATGCGCGTGATTTTTACCCCCACACGCTTGAGCTGCTGCGAAAGATAAGTGGCCGTGGCTTCGCCTTCGACCGTAGGGTTGGTCGCGACGATCACTTCGTCAACGTTCCCGGCATCGACTCGCGTGATCAGGTTCGCGATGCGCAGTTGCTCCGGGCCGATCCCGTGTAGCGGTGAGATCGCCCCATGCAGCACGTGGAAGACTCCGTTGAAGTGCTTTGTCTTTTCGATGGCCGCGATGTTGGTAGGTTCCTCGACTACGCAGACCAGGCGCTGGTTGCGGGTCGCGCTGGTGCAGTAGACGCAGGGATCGACGTCGGTGATGTTGTTGCACACCGAGCACAGCCGCAGGTTGGCCTTGACGTCGCGTACGGCGGCGGCCAGCGCCTCGGCATCATCGTCGCTCGAGCGCAGGATGTGAAATGCCAGGCGCTGCGCACTCTTCGCGCCCACCCCCGGAAGCTTCTTGAGTTCGTCAATCAGGCGCGACATCGGCTCGGCAAATTTAGACATAAGGAATTGAAATACTAGAACTCTCGTAGAGACGTTGCTTGCAACGTTTCTGCCGGCAGTGAGACGTAGCAAGCTACGTCTCTACGATTACTGCGCCGCGGGCAGCGTGTACTCAAAATCATACGAATGCTTTCCGTCGGCAGCAATGTTGATGGTCATCTTTCCTGTGATCCCGGCTAGCTGGCCGGTGCCGGAGTCGGGCGCGACCCGTATGGTCAAATCGGGCGTGCCGCGGTTCATGATTCCGGTATGGTGCAGGACGAACGTGCCGCTGCGGCCGTGCAGCGTCCCAATGAACTTTTCGATGGCAACGTAGGCGCCGGAATGATCGGCGCTGATGCCCCCGGTCAGCATCTGTCCTTTGGCCGTGCCCTCGAGGTCTCCGTGGTATTGCTTGTCGAGCAGCATGCGGCTCAGGCCGTCGCCGAGTTTGTCATCCTGCGGAATCATCTTTACGTCGAAGGGGCCGGTGGCGTGCAAGGGATATCCTTTCACTGTGGTGGAAGTTTGGGCGCGGTTTGGCAGGGAAGCGAAAAGGAAGAGAGCGAGGACCAAGCAGGTCGTCAATCGCGGCGCATTCATGTTGTTCCTAATTGTACGGGTCAGCCGTCAGTCGCGATGATCACAGTCCCGGAATGCCGAGGCCGCCGAGCATGCCACCGACGCTGGATTGCATCTGCGCGTCGACCTTGCGCGCCGCCTCGTTGACCGCGGCCAGAATTAGGTCCTGCAGCATCTCGACGTCACCAGCCCTGACCGCCTCGGGATCGATGCGCAGGCTGAGCAGTTGCTTGCGGCCGTCCATTTTCGCGGTTACGGTGCCGCCGCCTGACGTGGCATCGACCACCGTCTCCTGCATTTTCCGCTGCAGGGCTTCATACTGCGACTTGGCCTTCGACATCAGCTCTTGCAGGTTGAATCCACCCATGGACTGCTGCCTTTCGTTGTTTGGGTTCTTAGGTCTTGGGTCTTAGGCCTCAAGTCATGGGCACTCTGGACTAAGCATTTCCCAAGACCTAACACCCACGACCTAAGACCCGGTCGACGAGCCAACGGTCCCTACCGCTTCTCCCTGTAGTCGATCACGGTACGAATTTCGGCACCGAATTTTTCCCGCATGCGCTGAACCACGGGATCCTGCTCGGCACGGCCGCGTCCGCCGGGGCCGGTTGCGCTCGGGGTCGATCCGTTGCGCTTGCTTTCTTTCGCTGCGACGGCGGCGCCGGGAACGACCTTCAATTTCACAGCGCGGCCCAGGATTCCGCTGGCCGAGGCGATCGCCAGTCTCCTGGCGTCCTGGCCAAGCGACATGTCGACGACGGTCTGCGACTCCGTGACCTTGACGACGACTTCATTGCCCAGCACGCTCCACTCGCCGGCCTCCAGCATGGAAACCAGAATGCGCTGGTTCCCGTCCGACAGAGCCTGGAGAACGGCCGCTTGTAGCTTTTCGATCTGCGGCTGGGAGGCGGAAATTTCCGCCGGTGGCGCGGCAGGCGGCTGAGAAGTGGGCGTTTGCGCGGATGGCTCCGGCCGCGGTTCCGGTGCGCGCGGCGCGGTGGCGCCAGCAGAGACGTAGCCAGCTACGTCTCTACGCTCGGAATTGGAATCGCGATCGGCATTCGGATCACGATCAGAATAGGAATCACGCTCCGGTTCGCGGACGGGGTCGCGCATCGGCGCGGCAGAGCCCAGGATCACCGGTTCGGGAGCGCTGGATGCTGCAACGATTCGTGGACCGCTGGCCGGGGAAGCAGACGAGTCCTCTTGGCGCGGCGTGCCCTTGCGCGCAGAATCGGCGGTGAACGGGGAGACAAAATTCGGGCGGCTTGCCGGCGCCTCTGGACGACCGCTCGTTGTCCCTCCACGCTCGGCGGTGGCAGTAGCAGAAGAAGAAACGATCGCAGGCCGCGCCGGAGGACGCTGCGCGCTGGCCATCGGCGCGGCCGCGTCGCTCAACAATTGCTCGATCGGGATCAGTTTCTGCGCGTGCGCCATTTTCAGCAGGCCGAGTTCGAGATGGAAGCGCTGCTCCTGTTTGTAGCCCAGTTCGCCGTGTGTGCGAAGCATGATCTGCAGGTGGCGCGTAAGATCTTCTTCGCTGAAAAGTTCCGCGACGCGCGCCACGCGGGTGCGCTCTTCGCTCGAAATCTGGAGCAGGGAAGAATCCTTGCCCGCAACCTTGGCGACGGTTGCATTGCGCAGGAAACGCACCATCTGGCGGGCGAAGTGCGTCGGGCTGTGGCCTTCGCTGATGAGGTGATCGACCAGCTTCAGGATGTCCTCGCTTGCGCCGCGAGCTACGCCGTCCATGACTTGTTCGAGAATATGCGCCGGCGCTGCGCCCACCAGGTTGCGCACGGAATCCGCAGTCAGCTTACCGCTCGAAGATGCGATGGCCTGATCCAGAATCGAGAGCGCATCGCGCATGGAGCCGTCGCCAGCTTCGGCGAGCAGGGCGAGAGCGTCGTCATCGGCTTCGATTTTTTCACGCGTAACCAGGTCGCGCAGTTGGCCGACGATGGCGTCAAACTTGACGGCGCGAAAGCTGAAGTGCTGGCAGCGCGAACGGATCGTCTGCGGAATGTCTTCCGGCTGCGTCGTCGCCAGCATGAAGACGATGTGATCGGGTGGCTCCTCCAAAGTTTTCAAGAGCGCGTTGAAAGCGGCGTCGGTGATCTGGTGAGCTTCGTCGAGAATGTAGATCTTGAATCGGTCGCGCGCGGGGCGGTAACGCGCCCCCTCGCGGAGTTCGCGAATTTCATCGATACCGCGATTGGTCGCCGCGTCGATTTCGATGACGTCAACAGAATTTCCAGCGCGAATCTCGGTGCAGGACTCGCAGACGCCACAGGGCTCGGGCACAGGATGATCTTCGTTCGGAAGTCCCGACCGGCAATTCAACGCCATGGCCAGAATGCGAGCGACAGTCGTCTTGCCGATGCCGCGATGGCCACTGAAGATGTAGCCGTGGGCGGTGCGTCCCTGCTCGATCGCGTTCTGGAGAGTGCGAGTGACGTGCTCTTGTCCGATGACTTCGGAGAATTTCTGCGGACGGTATTTGCGGGCCAGGACGGTATAACTCATGAGCGGAAGAGACAATTATACGGGATGGACGGGCGCTCTGCCGGGTCTGAAAGAAGCGCCTGAGACCCGCCGCGAGCGCCATGAAATCCCTCTAAGACCGCGAAACACGGCTTGCTTACAGGCTTGCTAACCAGCCGCGCAAGCGATAGGCTGGTGCGTCGTGATTGTGCGGATGCGGCTGGGGTGGGGTTACCCCTTCGGGGGCCGCAAAGGAGATTCTCATGCAATTGAAACTCACCAAACGAATCGTGGACGGGATTCTGGCGGTTGAGTGCAGCGGGCGGATTGTGTTCGGCGATGAGTCGTCGCTGCTGCGCGACGAAGTGAAGAAAGCGATTGCCGATGGACAGAAGCGCGTCGTGCTCAACCTGAGCGACATCAACTACATCGACTCCGGCGGACTGGGAACGCTGGTCGCGCTGCACACCACCGCGCATAATGCCGGAGGAACGATCAAGCTGGCGGGCCTCAACAAGCGCGTCGGCGATCTCATGCAGGTTACCAAGCTCCTGACGGTCTTCGACGTGCATAACTCGGAATACGACGCCCTGGAATCTTTCCGCCGAGTGGCCTAGCAGAGCAGGGTAGCTGATTTTCGCATCGCCTCTTTACCCCTCGACTCCACGCGTGCCCTCGGAGTCGCGCGGGGCAGGTTTGCGCCGCGGCGCTGAGATGACGGGGCACACGGCGGCTCCCCCTGCGAATGGCATCGAAAGTTGTCTTCCTTTTCTGTCTGCTGATCAGCGCCAGCGGTTTTGTCTCCCCGCCCGTGGCTCTGGCAGCCGGGCTTTTCTTCGGACTGCTTTTTCCTCATCCCTATAGCAACGAAGCCAGGAAGATTTCCAAATGGCTGCTGCAGGCCTCCGTGGTCGGTTTGGGTTTCGGCATGAACCTGCATCAGGTGGTTCGGGCCGGCCGTAGCGGATTCCTCTACACCGTGATGGGCATCAGTTTTGCCATGCTGGCCGGGATGGGTCTGGGCGCTCTGCTCGGCGTGCGGCGAATTCCCGCGTTCCTGATCTCGACCGGCACGGCAATCTGCGGCGGCAGCGCCATTGCCGCCGTCGGACCGATCACTCAGGCCAGCGACGAAGAGATGGCCGTTTCGCTGGGCACGGTCTTTGTATTGAATTCCGTGGCGCTTCTGATTTTCCCGGCGATCGGTTCCGCGCTCAAGCTCACGCAATCGCAATTCGGATTATGGGCGGCGCTCGCGATTCACGATACCAGTTCAGTGGTGGGCGCGGCCGCCAAATATGGCACTGAGGCTCTCGCCGTGGCCACCACGGTAAAGCTGGCCCGCGCGCTTTGGATTGTCCCGCTGGCGTTGGCGACGGCGGTGGCCCGGCATGCGAAGGCTAAGATTCCCTGGCCATGGTTCATTGCATTCTTCTGCCTGGCGGCGGTGTGCAATACGTACTTGCCGGGTGGAGCGCATGCGTACGGCATCATGGTGAAGCTGGCGAAGATTGGGCTGACCGCAACGTTGTTTCTGATCGGCAGCGGGATTTCCGTGACGACGGTGAAAACGGTGGGTCACCGTCCGCTGCTGCTCGGGATATTGTTGTGGGTGCTGGTTTCAGTCGGTTCGCTGTGGCTGATCCGGGCGGGATGGATTGGACTGTAACCAGGGCACGCCCTGTGAAGAAGAAAACTCTGGGAAGAAGATAAAAGAGCGGTGACGAAGAAAAAAATCAAATCCCGAAAGAAGCAAGGTGAGGAAGAATCCGGCCAGATGCGGCTGCGCATCGAGGCCGCGATTCGCGCGATTCCTCGCGGAAAAGTCTCGACTTACGGCGGCATCGCCCGGGCCGCCGGATTTCCCGGTGCGGCGCGGTTAGTAGCGCGCATCTTGCATCGCAGCTTCGGATTGCCGTGGCAGCGAGTGCTGGGCGCAGGCGGAGAAATCAAGCTGCGCGGGGATTCGGCCATCGAGCAGCGATTCCGGCTCGAAGCCGAAGGCGTGCGCTTTCGTGGGCGGAAGGTAGATATGAAGCAGTCCGAGTGGAAGTTTGTGCGGAGCGTCTCCCGCGTAAAATAGTGGACACGGGCCGAGGGGAAGCATGCCACTTCGCCCACTGGTAAAGGAATGCAACTAAGATCTGTCTATTGTTTACTGCTCGCTGGCGTCTTCATCGGCGGAAACGCCTTCACGCAGACTGCATCGCCAACCCATGACTCGCGCTGGAGCATTCTGGTTGAACGAGGAAAAGGCGAGTACCGAGGCCGCGCGGTTTGTCATCCGCTGGAATATTTCTCCGGTTCGCCCTTCCTCTTTGACTACGACAATGAACTGTTTGGCATGAAGCCGGGGGACGTGCATGTGCAGACTCAAGTCACGCTCTTGGGCGTGGTCGATCGACGCAAGATCGTGCAGATTGAGCAAAGCATTAACGCCGGAGACCTGGTCATGAAGCGCCTGCTGGTGCAGCGCCACGGCGACGAATTCTGCGCCGTCTATCAGCAACAGTTTCCAGCGGCGCTGGTTCAGGTGTCGCCGGCCAGAGTCGAGACGGTTGATGGTCAGCCTGTGATGATCACGAGAGACCCAAATGGAAACCGTGAATATAACGAAGCGTACTGGACGTTCGATGCGGAGGGGCCGATTCCGCTCGACTTGAGCGCAATCGACCATGCGCTGAAGGCGTTGTTGCCTTCCGGCGACGAGGTTCGCGGCGACTACGGGCTCGACGTGGGCCGACTCTGTTACAGCAGCGTAGTGTGGAAAAAGGGGGAATGCAACGCCTGCGCATCGGGCGGAAGCGTTGTTCTAAAGTTGGCCCTCGAGCATCACCGCCTTGTAGTGACGCGAAAACTATTTGATGCGAGCGGCGCGGCCGATGCCAGCGCCTGCGCTCAATGAAGGTCGTCGCCAGAGAGACATTCAATTCGCTTGCCGCGGTTGAAGACCGGCGACAGAATCATTTCTTGAACTGCTCGTCGATCTCTACTTGATACCCGGCGACGAGGCGGTTGGTTTCGTTCGCCATTCCGACCACCGCCATCAGCTCCTGGAACATGGCGTCGCTCATCCCTTTCTTCTGCGCTCCCGCGGTGTGCGACGCGATGCAGTAGCCGCACTGGTTGGTTACGCTGACCGCGACGTAGATCATTATCTTTGGTCAGCGGATCGAGCGCGCCAGGCGCCATGATCTGCTTGATCGATTCCCATGTGCGCTTCAGCGTGGCCGGATCATGCGCGATCGCCTTCCAGAAATTGTTGATCCAGTCGGTCTTGCGCGTGGCCATGATGTCGTCATAGACGGCGCGAACTTCAGAGGATGCGTCTTTATATTCGATGAGGCCTAGGGTAGACATTGTCGGTTTTCCGAAATGCAATACCACCGAGACATGGAGTCACGGAGAACAACAAATCAATTTGGATTTCTCCGTGGCTCCGTAGTGAACGACTATCGCGGCAGTTCTCCGCTTAATAATTTTTCTAACGATGCCGCAGGCACGCGCACGCCCACGTAGAACTGTCCAAACAGCGCATAGACGGCGCTGACGTGGTCAAACCGCATCTCGTAGATCAGCTTCTTGAAGACCAGAGGATCATCGGCAAAAAGATCGACGCCCCACTCCCAGTCGTCGAAGCCGATCGATCCGGTGATAATCTGCCGCACTTCGCCGGCGTAGCGGCGTCCGACGAGTCCGTGGTCATTCATCTGACGGGCGCGCTCTTCGATGGGCAGCGTGTACCAGTTCTTGTCTTCGCCGCGGCGCCGGTCCATGGGATAGAAGCAGGCATAACGATGCGGCGGAATCTCTGGGTAGAGGCGCGGGCGCATCGCCTCTTTGTGGCGGTCGAGCTTGCGCGCGATCTCAGCCTTCCACTGGTCAGAATGCGGCGCGATGCCTTGGTCGGCCAGTTCCTTGTAAATCTTGACCGTAGAATCGTAGAGGCCGAGTTCGATGATCGAAAGATAAGATGTCGTCGGCTCAACGTAATCGCTGAAGCGCAGTCCCGCCAGTTTGAGTTCCGCCTGATTCAGGTCGGCAAACGATTCGCGGAAGTGGATCAGCATCAAATCGCCCTTGTGGCCGATGAGCGAGAACAGCGCAGACTGGCCGCCGGATCGCTGCTCCATGGCAGAAAGTACGGACGACGCCTCGCCGAGGATGGCCGATTTTTCAGCCGGCGGCAGAGCGCGCCATGCCGCCCAGCGCAGCCGCATCATCTGATGCAGCACGCTATAGCCCTCAACGGTCAGCGGCACAGCGGGTATTTCGGTAGCAACTTCCGGGCGAGCGTGGTCGGCGGTGGTCATGTCGTCTTTTCCTGAAGCAAACAGCTATTGTACGCGGGCGGCGCAGAACGAGCGTCCAAAGTCTTCACCACAGGGTACACAGAGGGCACAGAGTGTTGAATCGTTGGTCTTACCCTGTGTCCTCTGTGTCTTCCGTGGTTAATTGAAGTTTCCGCCGTCGGCAGGAACCCGCCCGCACCGCACTGCGATATCCTTGCACACATGCGAAGAAGTTTCCTAACGATTGGCGTCCTCCTCTGGCTCGCTCTCCCCCTCGCCGCGCAGGAAAAGCGTTTGTGGGTGCTGCGAGCGCCGGGAGAAATGGTCGAATACGATATGTCGACGTTCGCCGCCAAGCAGACAATTAAATTGCCCTCGGACGCAGTCGAATCCCCGCAGAGCGTCGCGGTAAACCATCTGGGGCAGGTTCTGTTTTCTCCGTCGGTGGCACTGCCCCTGGAGGAGGACGACGTCGAGTCGCCGCACAAAGTCTGGTTCTGGAACGGGCACGCCGCCACCACATTCGATCTGGGCCTGAAACGCGAAGTTACGACCGCGGGATCGAATCAGGCAGTCGTCGAATTTGCTCCCGCCGTTTATCTTTCGGCTGACGGGTCGCATCTGTTCTGGTTCGCAAATCAGGCGCGGCGGCTGGAGCGGGAAGACGTCGATCTTTCGACTATCACTACGTGGGAAGCGTGGCGTACCGACCTCAATGGCGGCGCGCGCGAGGAATTGGCCGCGCTCAAGTTCCCCGATTGCCGGTGTTCGACCGGGGCGTGCGAAGAAAGTTGTCCCTATGGCGAGGTCTGGGCGCCGGAGGACGGCGTTGGCAAACTGATTCTGCTGACGCAGTTCGTGGCAGCGAAGACGGGAGCAGTCTACAAAGAGAGTTCGCGGTGCCAGGGCGAAGGAACCAACTGGAGTTGCACCGCGCTGCCCGACCCTCTGCGACGCGTGCTGGACGCGGCTTCTGACGGCAGTGTCGTCGTGGAGGCGATTCCCGATACCGGCTGTTGTGGCTGGTCGAATCAGAGCAACGATCAAACTCTGGTGCTGGCGAACGGGAAATCGCAGACCGTATTCGATGAATTCGCAACCTACAAAAATTCCGACTACGACGCGAGCTTCTACACATCGAATGCGCGGCTGTCGCCGGCGCTTGCTTCGGTTGCGATGACGATTACCGCGACCGCCGCGGCGAGCCGGCCCATTCAGCTGGCCGAGCAGGGGCAGGCGAATCCTGAGGAGTCGAAGGGAATTCGCAAAGCTCTGGAAGATCTGCCGGCGGTGGAAGTGAAAAGTCTTGACGATCTCCTCAAGCGCGTTGCCTTTGTGCCGCATGCAACGCTCGTAGGCTGGATCAGCGAAAAAGAAATCCTGATAGTCGAGGACCATCTGCTCGTCGTTCTCAACGTCGCGACCGGGGCCCGGCGCAGATCGAGCGTGCACGTCGAAGATGCGGCGCACGCATTTCTGCGGTGATTCACCTTTCCTGACTCGCGCCCTTGCGCCGGCCGGCGCGGTAAAGCGTCCATCCCAGGAAGTTTGCTGCGAGCACTACCAGGGCGATCTTCAGCGAATATTTCCACACGCTGCTCACCGGAACCACCGGCAGCACCGAAAGCAATACAAACAGCAGCGTGACCGCGAAGGCCGCCGCGGCTCCAGCGCGCAGCCAAGCCCCCGGCCGGATGTTTTTCGTCTTGGGCGCGAACAGCGGGATGGCGAACATCACCAGATAAGCGAGTCCGTAGAACGTCCACGCCCAAATCTGCAGCAGCGCAAACGCCTCCTGATTCTTGGCGCCGACCAGAACGGCGGTGCTGGCCGCAAGCGCCACCCCGCCCATGAAGAGAATCGAGTTCACCGGCGTGCGGTACTTCGCATGCAGAACGGAAAACCAGCCGGGCAGCAGATGGTCCCATCCCGCAACCAGCGGCAGCCGCGTGTTGGTAGAAAAATAAAGTGTGTAGCTGCAAATGTAGTTCAGCAGGAGCAGCAATATCGCGATGGAGACCAGCGGCCCGGCGAAGCCGAATACGCCGAATCCCGCGTTGAGCGCTTGTGGGATCGGTCCGATTACATCGACCGCATCGGGGGAAACGAAAGCCAGAATCGCGCTCGTGCCGAGAATGTAGAGCAGCGCGATGAGCGGCGCAGTGAACAGGATGGAGCGCGCGAGGTTGCGTCCCGGGCTTCGCGACTCGCCGGCGAAGATCGCGACGATCTCAAATCCCGACAAAGCTCCGAAGGTCATCTTGCTGAAGATGCTGAGACTGAACAGAGTGAACGCCGGCAAAGCCAACGGAAGCGGATTGTAGTGGGGCAGAGTTCCATGGCGCACATGAAAAAACGGCAGCACAATCAGAACCGCAAGAATGATGACCGTGAAGATGCTTCCGACATTGCTCACCCACTTGCCTACGCTCAGGCCAAGGCGCGCGATCAGCATCATCGCGGCGATCAGGGCGATGGACGCGGTCACCAGCACGAGCTGGTTCGATCCGATCCAATCCGCGCCGGGGCCGAAAGCGTAAGCAATGTAGGTGGTCGTCACCAGCGCGATTTGTGAGACCTGCACGGTGGTGTTGAGCCACATGTTCCAGGCCACCAGAAATCCCACGCGGTCGCCGAAGGCCAGCCGCGCCCACTCGTAGAGTCCGCCTTCAAGGGGCATCAGGCGATTGAGGTGCGCAACCACCAGCGCCTGCGGAACGAAGAACAGAAGAATCGCCAGCAGCCAGAGCACGACGTGCGCAGGGCCTGCTTTCACCGCCGTCCCGAAGAATTCGGGCACAATCACAATCAGAATCTGCGCCAGCGCGAGGTCGGCGATGCCGAGTTCCCGCCGCAGGACCTTGCTCTGTGGCTGCACGGCCTCCGGGAAGGGCGAGTTGGTCAGGTTTGCGCTCATCTGTGGCGTCAGGGTTTCGACCGATCGGAAATCAAAATCCCCGTCCTGTCCTGCCAAAGAGCGGCAGGACAAGGACGGGGCACCCTCGAGCATTCCTATTTCTTGTCTGGTTCCGGCTTCAGCAGCAGGTCCTGGTAGTCGAAGCTGAAGTCGGCCAGCGGAGAAACCGCGGTCATCCTCGCGCTCTCGATGCTGCCGTCGGGCTTCAGCGAAAAAGTCACGAAGGCGTCTTCGATGGTGCGCACGCGCCAGTGCGCTCTGAAAGTATCGTACTGCCAGTGCTCGAGATCGCCTACCATCGATGGCGTGTGGTCGAAGCTGATCACCAGGCCGCGATTCTCGCTACGAATCGTGATGGGCCCGTACCAGGCGTCGCGGTAAGTCCCGGCATATTTTTCCAACGGCAGGGACGGCTTGGAGTCGGCGGCGCGCGCGCCCGCGGCTTTCTTCATGGTTTCGGCCGCGTCCGTTTCCTCTTTATCTTTCAGCGCTTTGTAAGCGGCGATCCAATCGGTCGGTGGAAGATTGAAGTAGTGATCGAGCACATGGTAAAGGATCGCATCGAAGGCTCCGTCTTCTTCAGCATTGGTCAGCACGACCACGCCGAGATTTTCCTCCGGCACGAGCATCACGCGCGAGACGAATCCGGCGACTCCGCCGGTGTGACCGACGAGTTTGCGGCCATGATAGTCGCGCAGCATCCAGCCCAGCGCATAGTCGGCGAAGTTGGCCTTCAGGCCTGCGAGGGCTGGCGGAGGGTCACCGATGGGCAAAATGGTTTGCGGCGTCCACATTTCCTTCGAGCGCTGCTCGCTGAACAGGCGCCCATCGTGATCGGTGAACTTTCCGCGGTTCAACTGCAGCTGCACCCACTTCGCCATGTCGGCCGCGCAGGAGTTGATCGATCCCGCGGGCCCGGCATTGTCGAGCACCTCAAACGGAATCGCCTGCAGCTTGCCGTCGACGCGCGAGTGCGGAGACGCATAGTCGTCGCCGGGTTTGAAACCGGCGTTGCTCACATTGGAGTGATTCATCCCCAGCGGCGCGAAAATGTGCTCGCGAACGTAGTCATCCCACGAAGTGCGGGTCACGGCAGGAATGATCTGCCCTGCCGTCATGTAAAGCAGGTTGTCGTAAGCATAATGGCTACGAAAGCTCGAGGCCGGCTTCATGAAACGCAGCTTGTAAATGATTTCGTCGCGCGTGTAAGTCGAGTGCGGCCAGAACAGCAGGTCGCCTTCGCCGAGTCCCATGCCGCTGCGGTGCGTGAGCAGGTCGCGGATGGTCATCTCGTGCGAAACGTAAGGATCGAACATCACGAAGCCGGGCAGGCGCTGGTAGACCGGATCGTCCCACGAGAGTTTGCCTTCGTCGATCAGCGTGGCAAGCGAGGCCGTAGTGAATGCCTTGGTATTCGAGCCGATGCCGAACATGGTAAATTCGTCGACCGGAGTCGCATCGCCCAGCTTGCGTACTCCATAACCTTTGGCGACGACGATCTTGCCGTCTTTCACGATGGCCACAGCCATTCCGGGCACTTCGAACGTTTTCATCGACGAAGCCACGTAGGCATCAAGATCCGCGGGTGGCGGGATCGGCGACGCGGTCGGTGCTGCTGTTCCCTGCGCCCAAGCGAAACCGATCAGCGTCACAGCTGCGAGACAGAAGGTTGCGGATCTTACGAAATGCTTTGCACAGGCAGTTGGCATGGAATCTCCGGAACGTGCGCCGATGGCGGAATTACGACACGGAACTACGACGCAGAATTACAACGCGAAGATTAGAACACAGAAGCGGGAATTCTCCGAGAGCCCGTGCACGCGAATCTCTGCGCGCGGACACAAACAAAATGCTGGGAGTCGGTGAGAGCATGAGACCCCCGACTCCCAGCGCGCCGGCGCATTTCAATTCATACGGTTGGAAACGATCGCGGTCACGTAATCTAGCAGATAATTCAGATCAAGTTCGGCATCCAGAATTATTTCTACTTCCGCCGGCGTCAGGCCCAGTCTGGCTGCGGCCTGTTCCAGTTCCCACTCCGGATAGTTAGATACCAGTTCCTTATTCGTCATAACATGCTCCTCGACTCTCTCCCGTTGAATGGTTGGAAAAAATGGGCAGGGGCACGAAAACCGTCAGGCTTCTCTCAGAAGCCTGGACTGATCGCCTCTCCTGCCTCCGATCGCTCCGCGATGCGGAGCAATCCGGGCGCAGTGCTGCGATCTTTAGCGGCGAATGGATCGGAACAGGATCGGACGGAAGTTAGGATCGTTGTTGGCCGCTAATCCCATCGGCGCATGAACAGGCCGGGGGGCATCTTCCGCGGGCGGAAGCTGAAAGATGGAAGCGACCGTAACCGCCGCTGGCGCTGCATTGGCCAGCGCGTGGACGACAAGCGGCGCGGTACCCCGGTGAAACGCCGTGTCGAGCAAGTCGACGTCCGGCAACACCACGATCACCAGCATGACCACGGTCACGAAGCCGAGGATGAGCAGGGTCGACTTTTTCACGTTCCACTGCGCCATATGCGCTGTTCTTTTTGACAGAGTTCGTGCCGGAAGTCAATCCCCCGAAAGCGCCGGTAGTGGCTTAGTTTTGAGTTTCCCGGTGAACTCAGCGGCTTTTCCTCTGCATACAGCGCTTAAAGGCTCTTGTTTTCGAAATCAAGCACGCCCCGACCGTTGTCACTGCCGAAGCAATGATGTTACGCTCGCCCTTCGCAGTGAGGAGAACGAATGGTTTCGCGTGATTTCATATTCTGGGAAGTGGATGTGCAGGCCGACTTCATGCTGCCGGGAGGAAACCTCTACGTGCCCGGAGCAGAAAAGCTGCTGCCCAACATTCGCCGGCTCACCGATGCGGCACGGCAAGCCCTGGTCTTTCTGGTGTCGCACGGATGCTTTCACACGCCCGACGACCCCGAGTTCAAGATTTTTCCCCCGCACTGCGTAAAGGGAACGCCAGGAGCCGATCTCGTGCCCGAGGCTCTGACCCAGAAAGTTGTGCGGATTCCCAACGTCGCAGAGGCGAAACTTCCAGACGACCTCTCGATCTATCAGCAGGTCTTGCTGGAGAAGCAGACGCTCGACATCTTCGAGAGCCGGCACGCCGAAGCCCTCGTGCAAAAGCTGGGTGATCAGGCTGAGTTCGTGGTCTTCGGAGTCGTCACCGAATATTGTGTCAGCTTCGCCGCGAAAGGCCTGCTGAAACGCGGTCGACGAGTGGCTGTGGTGCAGGATGCCATCGAAACCCTGAAGCAGGAAGACGGTCAGAAAGCGATCGCCGACCTGCAACAGCTTGGAGCCAGACTGACAACCACCGACCAGGCTCTCAGCGCGCTGAATCACTGAAAGCCTGGCCCCGATTATCTTGCGTGATCGCAGTCCTAGTGGTCGCCGTGGTTGTGGCGCCAGGTCCAGTATTCTTTCTGCTCGTCTTTGTTGATATGGCGGAAGTCGCGATGCGGGTCGCGGTGAGTCTCCACCGCCCAGCGGTTGTAATACACGACTTCGTCGTTGTTCCACACGTGGTAATCGGTGTAGTACGGGTCGTAGACGCGATACGGGTGGTGTGCGCATGCCATTCCAGCCAGGGACGAAGTCAGCCCGACGGCCAAGACCAGCAATCTCAGGGGACGCGATCCAACGCTCATTAGTTTTCTCCTTGCACTTCGCACTTGCTGCAATCAAAAACACGACACAGCAAGATTAGTTGCTCGCAACGCGGTCAGCGGTTGCAGTCAGTCTAACGCCTCGCTCTAACGCGTCGCTGGAATGGCCGCGAAGCCGCATTGGCGATACTGACGTTTCCTTGCGACCGCTATTTCATTTTGTTACGAATACTTTTCAACTGCCTTCGGCTTGTAATAGACTACTCTGTCTTTTACCGAAGGAGATTTCCCGTTGGAAGATCCGTTGCAAATGTTGCTGGATTTGCCCGAGCCCGAAAAAGCCGAGCGCGGACTCGAGCACACGCCACGCGAAATCTGGCAGCAACCCGCCACCTGGAGCAAGACCTACGCCCGCTGCGGTGAACTGCAGACTGGCCTGAACGAAGTGCTTCGCGACGCCGGGATCGGCCGCGGATCGACCGCATCCCCCACCGTCTACCTGGTCGGCGCCGGCACCTCCGACTACACCGGCCGCGCTCTCGCGCCCCTTCTTCGCCGCAACTGGGGATGCGACGTGTGGCCCATTCCCAGCACCACGCTGCTCACCGATTTCGAAGATTTTCATCTCGCCGGCCGCGACTATCTCTGGATTTCGTTCTCCCGCTCCGGCGATAGTCCCGAAGGCGTTGCGCTGCTGGAGCGCGCGCTCGATCAGAAACGCGGCATCCGCCATGTCGTGATCACCTGCAACCAGCAGGGGCAGATGGCGCAGATCTGTGTGCGCCACCCCGGCCGCGCGCTCGCCGTAATTCTCGACGAGGCAGTGAATGACCGCGGTCTGGCCATGACCAGTTCCTTCAGCAATATGGTGCTGGCCGGGCAATGCGTCGCACATCTGCGGGATTTTTCCGAGTTCGGCGCGAGGGTCGGACAACTGGTCGAGGCCGGCCGCAAGTTTCTTCCGATAGCGGCTGAGGCCGCCGCAACCATCACTTTGCTCGGATGCACGCGCGCCTGCTTCGTAGGCTCGGGAGCGTTGCGCGCCGTAGCCGACGAATCGTCTTTGAAAGTAGTGGAACTCAGCGCCGGCAAAGTCACGACTCTGGCTGAAACTCCGCTTGGGCTCCGCCACGGGCCGCTCTCAAGCGTCGACTCCCAGACAGTGTTCACAGCTTTTCTTTCCAGTGAACCACGTCGCCGCGGCTACGAAGTCGATCTCCTGCGCGAGATCGATCGCAAGCGCCTGGGCCGGGTGCGGGCCGTGATCACCACCAAAGGATTCGACGATGTGTCGGCGCTGGCCGACTACGTTCTGCCCCTGGAGTGCGCCGGCGATTTTCCCGACTACTACCGCCCCGCACTCGACGTAATGCTCGGCCAGTTGATCGGCCTGTTCGCCTCCATGCGCTGCGGGTTGAAGCCCGACCAGCCCAGCCCCAACGGCACGATCACTCGCGTAGTCTCGCCCATCAAGCTGTATTCCTAGAAGCTCTCTCATAAGAGATTCGGGTAGGGCCTGACTCTAGAGACTGCGCAAAGACTAGCGAACTCTGGCGTGACCCGGAGAGCTCCACGAACTCCGGCAGTGACGTGGAAGAGCGGCGCTTCAGCGCCGCGTAACGCGGGATAAGATTTTGGGCTATAGCCCCGTGCGGTGCGGGACGGCTCCGATGCAGCGATCAGGCGTTACGCTGATGATCCGTCTTTACAAATCTCGACCAATCTCCCACACTGCATGACAATTTTTAACCTATCATTGGAGCGTTCACTCGCCACGGTGACCTTTCACACTTCGTCGAGTCGAATGGAACGACGGACCCGAATCGGCCTCCTGATTGCGCCGCTCAGTTTCCGCAGCCAGGATGTGCCTTAGAGGTACCTATGTTTTCCACTCGCCTTTCGTCGCGCGGCACTTATGCTTCGTTCCCGATCATCCTTCTCCTGCTGGCAGCGGGCCTGATCACAGGCTGCGGCGGAGGGAGTTCCTCTCCCGCACCTCCAAAGTTCAGTGGAGACACGGCGGTCACCGTCGTCTTATCGAGCGCGGCCAACGATCAGTTGACCGAATTCGATCTCGTTCTTCAAACCCTCACGTTAACCAACCAGGCCGACACCACCGTCAACGTGCTCACCACCCCGCAGGGATTCGAATTCATTCATCTCAACGGCCAGGTCGAGCCCCTGCTCACGGTTGGCATTCCTCAGGGTATCTACACTTCAGCGACAGCGACGATTGGAGGCGCCCAGTTTACCTGCCTCACCGAGATTCCCGGCGGCGGGTTAGACACCAGCACATTCGCCTACGGCTACACGCCGAACGCCAACGTGACCGTCAGCTTGCCTTCGCCCCTTACCATCACCGGCGAAAGCATGGGACTCTCGCTCGATCTGCAGGTGTTGCAATCGGCGACCTACTCCACCTGTTATGACCCGAACGATTTGTATACCTATTCGATCACGCCGACCTTTAATCTCGTTCCGGCCACATTTTCATCTCCAGCAACGAATCCGGAAAACGGCGAAGTCAGGGGAGTCGACGGAGAGATCACCACGATCAACGCGGTCTCAAATACTTTCGTCGTGACCACCTCCGAAGGCGACGCATTGCCGCGCACCCTCTTGATGGGCTCCGGCAGCAGTACACTCTACCAGGGCGTCAGCGGATTCTCCGCCCTCACCGTCGGTACCTTTGTAGACATGGACGCGGCGATCCAGCCCAATGGTTTGATGGCGACGCGCATCGCGGTTGAAGATCCGTCCGCGGTCGACGTATTGACCGGGCCGCTCATGTTTGTCGACGAATACGAGCCCGCCCTCACGATGTGGGCGCGCGATCAACAGGGCGCCGATTTTGTCGATACCCACGTTCTCGGCGGAGAGGATTTCAGCTTCGACTCCGCCGTCTTTCAAATCTCCGGCGCGCTTTCCAACCTGCAGAGTCTCCCCTTTGTCCCCAGCTTCAATGGCTCGAACATGGTGCCCGGCCAGAATCTCTATATCACTTCGCCAAAGCTCGTCTACACTTCCAACCCCTACACGGAACTTCGAACCATCACTCTTGTACCGCAAGCCATCAACGGATCGATCGTGGGCTCATCGCAGAGCGGAAGCTTTACCGACTACACCGTTTCACTCGCCCCTTACGACCTGTTTCCGCAACTGGCCGTGCAGCAGGGACAAAACACTTTGCTCAATAATCCCAGCCAGGTGGAAGTCTACGTCGACAGCGACACGCAGATGCTGAACACTACGGCACTCGCCGCGCCCAACACTCTGCGCTTCTACGGCCTGGTCTTCAACGACAACGGCACGCTGCGTATGGATTGCGCGCAAATAAACGACGGAGTTGATTTCACCGCGACCCCGGGCGGCAACAGCCGGCTGGAAATCGGCACGGCCCGGACCATGCTTCGCCAGGGCGCTGGCCCGCGCCTCCAGACGATCACCGAGACGCGCTCGCACTAGAATTTGGCTGAGGTGTTCAGGTGAAGCTTACTTCCGTGTAGGTCCCGTAGACCTGGCGCAGGGCCTCGCAAATCTCGCCAACCGTCGCATAAGCGCGGACCGCATTCACGATGTAAGGCATCGTGTTGGCGGAAGAAACGTTGCCGTCGGTTCCGGCCTTTGGTTCGAGCGCGGCCGCTTTCTTGAGCGCATCGAGGGCGCGCTGCACGTCGTCGTTCGAGCGCCTCGCGCGTAGCGCTCTCAGCTTCGCGGTCTGCTGCCGAGCCACGCTCTCGTCGATGTACAGCGTGTGCGGCGGTTCTTCCTCAATAGCAAATTCGTTCACCCCGACAATGATTTTTTCTTTGGCCTCGACCGCCCGCTGATACTGGTACGAAGCCTCCGCGATTTCTTTCTGCGGATACCCGCGTTCGATGGCCTTGACCATGCCGCCCATCGCATCCATTTTTGAGAAGTAATCGAAGGCGCCGTTTTCCATTTGCAGGGTTAACGTTTCTAAAAAATAAGACCCGCCCAGCGGATCGACCGTCTGCGCCACACCCGATTCGTGGGCGATGATCTGTTGCGTGCGCAGCGCAATGCGCGCCGCTTCTTCCGTCGGCAGCGCCAAAGCTTCGTCATAAGAATCGGTATGCAGCGACTGCGTTCCTCCCAGCACAGCCGCCAGCGCCTGTAGCGCCACGCGCGCGATGTTGTTCATCGGTTGCTGCGCCGGCAGCGAGACTCCCGCGGTCTGGGTGTGAAAGCGCATCAGCCAGGTCCGCGGATTCTTCGCGCCGAATCGTTCTTTCATCACCTTGCCCCAAACCTTGCGGGCGGCGCGGTATTTCGCGATCTCCTCGAAGAAATCGTTGTGCGCGTTAAAAAAGAAACTCAGCCGCGGCCCGAAGTCGTCGACCTCAAGGCCGCGCCGCTTCGCCCATTCCACATACTCCACGCCGTCGTATAGCGTGAAAGCCAATTCCTGCAGCGCGGTCGAGCCGGCCTCGCGAATGTGATATCCGCTAATCGAAATCGTATTGAAGCGCGGCGTAAACTTCGATCCAAACTCAAACGTGTCAACCACCAGCCGCATCGACTGCGCCGGAGGATAGATGTATTCCTTCTGCGCAATGTATTCCTTGAGAATGTCGTTTTGAAGCGTGCCCGAAATCTTTTTCCAGTCCGCGCCCTGCTTCTCGGCGACCACGAGATACATCGCCCACAGCACCGACGCCGGCGAATTGATCGTCATCGAGACCGTAGTTTTTTCGAGATCGATTCCGCCGAACAAAATCTCCATGTCTTCCAGCGAATCGATCGCCACCCCGCACTTGCCGACCTCGCCCTCGCTCGCCGGATGGTCCGAGTCATAACCCATCAGCGTGGGCAGATCGAATGCGACCGAAAGCCCGCTGCCGCCGTGTTCGAGCAAATATTTGTAGCGCTGGTTGGTTTCCTCCGGCGAAGCGAAGCCGGAAAACTGCCGCATGGTATACATCTTGCCGCGATATCCGGTAGCGTGAATGCCGCGCGTATAGGGCGGTTCGCCGGGATGCCCCAGATATTGTTCCTCACTCCAGTCCGCCGGCAGATCGGCCTGCGTGTAAACGCGCCGAATGGGCAAACCTGAAATCGTGGTGAAGCGCGCGTGCCCGTGCTCGTCGAGATTGACTCCAGTAGCCGCGCCGATCGGCCTCTCGGGGTTTTTCTCGAGCGTAGGCGCAAGCGTTTTCTCAGCCCACTGCTTCTCACTCTCCGACGGATGGCGCTTCTCAAACACGTCGGCAACCGGATTCTCGGCAACCTGCGGCTTGTTGACCGGCCTGTTAACCGGATAAGACGGCTTCTTGGGCGGCATGATGTGATCCTGTTGTGATGATAGGGAAGAGCACGTCCGCGAGCAAGATTACGAAGTTGCAGATCGAAACGACCGGTCGGTCTGCGAAAGCTCAGGATGACAGCCGCTCGCGACTCATCTCCCAAGCCTTGGAATATTTCCACGAAACGTAGACCGCATGATAAAGATGCAACAGCAACCCCTCGCGCCCGTCCAGGAAACCGAGACGAACAAAATAGTTGTAGATGAACGTGAATAGCGGGCGCAGCACAATGTTGCTAAAGCTGAAACTGGTGTGTCCCTTTTCGACGGCCAGCTGCGCCCCCAGCGACGAATAACGATTCATGTGGCCGATGTACAGCGTGAGGTTGGAGTAGGTGTAATGCACCATCGCATGCTTGAACTGCCGGGTGCGCTGCGGAATCTCCGGCTTCAATTCGCAGCGGTCGTGTGGATCGTGCCCCGTAACAAATCCCTGGCCGCGCCGGAACAGTCGCAGCTTGGGGTCAGGATAGAAGCCGCCATGCCGCATCCAGCGCCCCAGAAAAAGATTCTTGCGCGGCAGCCAGTAACCGTTCGCCGCTTTTGGATCATTAATAGCGGTGCGAATTTCGCCGGCCAGTCCCGGACTGATCTCCTCGTCCGCATCGAGCAGCAGCACCCAATCCTTCGTGCAGAGATCGATCGCATATTGTTTCTGCGCTACGTAGCCGCGCCAGGGCTCAACGATCACCCGCGCGCCGTGCTCCTGCGCGATCTCGCGCGTCCGGTCCTTCGATCCGGAATCGACCAGCACAATTTCATCGGCCCAGCCGACGCTGGCCAGGGTGCGGCCGATGTTGGCCTCTTCGTCCATCGCAACTATGGCAACGGAAATCGTCATAGCCTCGCAGTCGTGATCGCGACGCGGTATTGTCTCACGGGGAGACTGGGTCGTAGGTCTTCGGTCTTCGGCTCAGGAGTCTGATGCGCGACACAACATTTAGCATCTCGACCTCAGACCCCTGACCCCTGGCCTCCGACCTCTGACTTAGACCCAAGACCCAGCGCCCCGTCCCGCCTCACCTCCGAAATCAGAAACACAATCAAGATAATCAACTCCGGCTCGATCGGATGCCGGTACCGCGCATGCGGGAAAACAAAATAGTAGACCGTCGGATATGTCAGCACGAGTCCAGCGAAAAGCCATGCCCCGCGCCGCTTCTGACGCACCGCTCGTCCCAGTCCCCACAGCGCCAGCACAGAAGTTGCCAGGAACGCCGAGCTCCGAAAATCCACGGGAGAGACGCTGCCCGTCGGCCGCGGCACGCCATTCCAGAAATAAAAAAAGCGCTTCACGCTGATCACCGCAAAGCGCGAAGGATGCGACCGAATCCAGTCGAAGGCGAAGCGCTTGCACTCGGCCGCGTAACCGAGTTCGCCTAGACGTCGAAATTTCTCCAGCTCAAGCTTGTTGAGATTGGGCTGAAAGTAAGGCATCAGCATGCCGTCGGCTGAAGGACCATTGCCTAGCCGGAACTGCAGCCCGAAATCATCGCGGATGAAAACGAACCTGCCGAACGCCTCGTAGTTCCGCAGCAGCCAAGGCGACAACACGATAAAGAAAGTGAGCGACGACAGCACGATACCCACCAGCGACGGCAACCGCCGGCAATATCGCCGCCGCCAGATCCACAACCCGCAGAACGGTAGAAACGCGAGCATCGTAGGATTGGCCAGCGCGCCAAGACCATAAAGCGAGCCAAACAAAATCCAACCCCTGGACCCCTCCCAACCCACCAGTTCCAGCGCCAGCAGAAAAATGCAGGCCAGAACGAACGGAGTGAACGTCGTATCCCAGATCCAGTGAATCGACCAATACCAGACATACGGATTCAGAGCCCAGCTCCACGCCGACCACGCCGCGACGCGCTCTCCGAAGCCGCGATGCGCGATCCAATAAATCGGAATCGTCGTCAGCGACGCGAACACGCTGTTGATCGCGAGCAGCACCCACGCCGACGCGAACGTATAAACGCCGAAGAGCTTGAAGACTCCGCCAATCAGAAACGGATACAACGGCGGCTCCCACGCCGAAGGTCCGGTGTTGCCCTCATACGGACTGCTGAAGCCGTGTCCCTGGGCGATGGAGCGGCCGATCCGGCCCATCTCCCATCCGAAGCCGAAATTGTCTTCGCCCGGCCGCGTGCGATATTCGTGCAGCACTCCGATCGACGCCAGTTGCAGCACGAACGACAACGGCAAGAGCCAGAAAAAAGATCTCGGGATTGCGGGCCGGGAGGGTCTCACCATCGCGCGATAGTTTATCAGGATATGTCCGTTGTCCCGACGCAGTGGGAACGCCTTGACTTGAAAGGGCGCGCCGTCAGCCGCGCCGTAAGTCGCGCAAAATCATCGCGGCTTTAGCCGCTGGGGGAATGCTCTTTCAAACTGTCCTACTACAGAAGAGCTACATCTGCCTTCCCGGCGGCGTCGATTGTGGCGCAGAACTCGGCGGCCCCACCGGCGCTGCATCCTGACGCGGCGCGACGTAAGGCACGGCGGGCAAGCGCGTGACCTGGCCGCGGGTGGCGTCGGCAATGTCGATGGAAGAATGGTCGAGCAGCAGGCCCGTCGCGCGATCGAGTTCAATGCGCGACTTTTCGTACGCCGCTTTGGCCGAAACCAGATTCGACTCCGTATTGGTCAGCGTCGCCGCGTCCTGCAGAATCGCAGTCGTAGTCGTCAGTCCAACTCTTAGTTTCTGCTGATCCGCGTCCAGCGTCTGCCGTGCCAGGTCAACCGCCGATTGCGCCGCCTGCACCGCGACGCGATTCTGCCGCACATCGAAATCCGCATTGCGCACCTCGATCCGCACCTGATTCTCCAGCTGATGCTCGCGCACCAGCGCCTGCCGGTATTCCAACTCCGACCGCACCTGGTTCGATTGCGCCAGCCGATTTCGCAGCGGAATCGTCAGTTGCAATCCCACGCCCTTGTCGGGCGAGGTCGAATTCACCAGCTGGTTCAGGGTGGACCCGTAACTTACCGGGCCGCCATTAGAGAATGGCGGAGGCACCGTAGCCAGCGAGTAGCAATCCGCCGTAATCGTCGGGGGGGCGCATTGCGGCAGCGCGGGATTGATATTTCCTCCCACCCCGGAGCCCCCGTAGTAAGCGAAGGCATCGAGCGTGGGCAGCATGGCGTTGCGCACCGCCTTGTTGTTGATCTCGCGCGAGGTCAGATCGATGCGCGACTCCACCAGCTCCGCGCGATGTCGCAGCGCGTCGTTGATCAAGTCCTGCATGGGAACCGCGGTCTCCTCCTGCGGCACGAGCATGGTCGACGTCGGAACGACTTCAGCTTCGGCCAGCACCGGATCTTCAACGCTGCGGCTGATCGCGTTCTTCATCAGCAATGCTTCCAGCTGCAGATTATTTTCTGCCAGGATCAGATTCTGCTGGTCGGTCGCTACCGTGCTCTGGGAGCTTACGACCTGAATCGGTGGCGCAGTGCCGACCTGCGCCTGCTTCTTGGAATCCTCCAGCGCTTTCTGCGCGTAGGTCAGAGCTTCCTGCTGCACGCGCAGGTTTTCGTAGGCGTAGACTAGGTCCCAATAAATGTTCTCGATCTGATCGACGGTGGTAATCACCTGCAGCCGGAAGGCGACGTCGGAAATCTCGCGATTATTTTTCGCGATACGAATGAAGCGAGTGTTGGGCAGGGAACCGAAGCCCTGCAGCAGGTTTTGCGTCACCCGGAATTGGAAGTTGGAGGCCAGCTGCGGAGTTAACAGGCTGATGGGATTATTGGTCGTCACGTGCGTGTTGTTGAAGCCGGCGGTGAGCGTCGTCCCCCATTGGAATCCTTGCGTGTAGGCGAAGTCAGCCGTGTATGTGTTTTGCGCCAGTACGGGCACGGGGCTGATCGTGCTGGTCGATTCGCTGTCGCTCTTGTCCAGTTGCAGCGTGCTCGTGATCTGCGGATCGAAGCTTGTGATAGGCGATCCAATGCCAAGCGTCGAGCTGACCAGGCCGTTCGTTCCCGTGCCCGCGCCGCCCGCGGCCACGGTTGTGCCTCCGGTACCGGAGCCGACGGTGCCGCCGAGTCCGCCCACGCCGCCGCCCGGCGTGTTCTGCACGATGCCGGTGTTGACACCCAGAATGCTGGCTCCGGATTTCGCCCGCAGCAGGTCCGCATCGGCGATGCTCAGGTTGTAGCGGGCAATGTCGAGATCGAGGTTGTTCTCCAGCGCCAGCGCGACCGCGTCGTCAATGGAAAGATAAATCTTGCCGTCGCGCATCAGCGAGTCGAGGCGCGGCGAATTTACCAGACTCGGCGGCGGAAGCAGTGCCGGGGTGTAGGGCTGCAGCAGCTTCGGAAATCCCGACCGCGGTATCGAATAATCCTTCAGCTGGGTGGTCTGAGGCTGCGGCGCAGAGGGGGCCGCCGAGGGAGTCGAGGCAGGCGGCGCAGACGCCGACTGCTGGGCCCAGAGCCCCGCCGGAATGCTTCCGAACAGAGCGGCAGTCGCCAACAAAAATGGCAGACGCCGCACGGAAAGAATCGCACGAGCTACAAGCATGAGTCGTCTCCTTGCATGAGAGCAGAGTATGAGAGCAGACATGGAATTTTTCGCAATCCAAGTAAGGCTGACGGCGCCTTCGCCGCAACCGGGAGAAAGCGGCCCCTGGTAGTGCCTCAGTCTGAATTTCTCCGCGTCCTCGGCGGCCTTTCCACTGCGTACTCAGCGGTTAAGATCTTTTGATCTACCCGCCAAAGCAACAGCCGAAGAGCCCTCAACCGCAGAGATTGCGCACCAAGGCTTGCAGAGATCGCCGGGAAATTCAAACCGAGACACTGTCCATCACTTCATCTTAGCGGGAGAGAGTTCCACGAAAGGCCCGTCGATTGTAAAGAATTGTTAGGGCGATTCTCTGTCAAAACAAAAAAACGCTGCCGTCGATGTTACCGACGGCAGCGCCAGACTTTCAGGTTTCTCTCTTACTGCTGCTGCGGTGTTCCTGCCGCCGGCAAATCCTTGCGCGGCGCAACGTAGGGGATGGTAGGCACCCGCGTGACTTGACCTCTAGCCGCATCGTCGATGCTGATGTTTTCATGATCCAGCAGCGTCCCAGTGGCGCGGTCGAGTTCGATGCGCGATTTTTCGTAAGCCGCCATCGCCGACAGCAACGTCGACTCCGCCGTAGCCAGCGCGCTCCGGTTTTGCAGCACGGCCGTGGTCGTGGATGTGCCGAACTGATATTTTTTCTCCTCGGCGTCCAGAGACTGCTTCGCATAATCCACCGCGGCTTGCGCCGAGGCCACGCTGGCCTGGTTTTGTTCCACGCCAAACTGCGCCTGCCGGACTTCGATGCTGATTCTGTTCTCGGTCTGCTGCAGTGCCATCTGAGACTGGCGATACTCGAGCTCGGAGCGAACCTGCACTGCCTGTGCCGCCCGATTGCGTAGAGGAATGTTCAGCTGCAACCCGATGCCTTTGTCCGGAGCGGTCGAGTTCACCAACTGGTTGAGCGTGCTGCCGTAACTGACCGGAGGAGCGGCCGTCGGAGTGCAGCCGAACTCTTGCGCGTTTGGATTCGAGCAAAGGTTCTCGGCATTCTGCGCGCCGCCGACGCCCGATCCCCCGTAATAGGCAAACGCGTCGAGGGTGGGAAGAAGTGCGCTACGCACCGCTTTGTTGCTGAGTTCCTGGCTGTTCAGCTGGATGCGCGACTCCACCAGCTCCGCGCGGTGGCGCAGCGCGTCGTTCACCAGGTCTTCGGTGGGCTGAACTTGTTCGTTTTCCGGAACCTCCATCGTGGAAATCGGAATCACTTCCGCCACGGCCAGTCCAGGATCATGCAGCGTCCGGCTCAGCGCATTCTTCATCAGCAACTGTTCCAGCTGCAGGTTGGTCCGGGCTACGGTCAGCGCCTGCTGGTCGGCGGCCACGGTGCTCTGCGCCCGCACCGACTCGATCGGCGCCAGGCTGCCGATCTCCACCTGCTTCTTGGTGTCGGAGAGCGTCTTCGTCGAAAACGAAAGCGATTCCTGTTTCACGCGCAGGTTCTCGTAGGCGTAAACCAGATCCCAATACATGTTCTCGATCTGATCGACCGTCGTAATGATCTGCAGACGAAAGGCAACGTCAGAAAGTTCGCGGTTATTCTTTGCAATGCGAATGAAGCGTGCGTTCGGCGCAAACCCAAAACCCTGCAGCAAATGCTGCGTGACGGTGGCCTTGAAGCCCGAGTTTAACGCCGGACTGAGACTCGAAAAGAAGCTGTTCGTAGTGCTTCGTGTGTTGTTGAAACCCACAGTCAGATTCGTGCCCCACTGAAACGCTTGCTGGTACGAGAAGTTCACGGTTCCCGTGTTCTGAGCTAGCGAAGTGCCGGGCAGCACGCCCTGGAAAATGCTGGTCGCTTCCTGGCTGTAATGATCCTCTTGCAGCGTTCCAGTCAGAACGGGGTCGAAGCTATTAATCAGCGGTCCCAGGCCGAGCGTGGAGCCGGTCAATCCCGCGGCACCTGCGCCTGCGCCCGCGGCGCCTAGACTTGTGCCGCCGCTGCCGGAGCCGATCTCCGAGCCGAATCCGCCCACGCCGCCGCCGGGAGTATTCTGCACGATGCCGAGCGGCACGCCGATGATGGCCGCGCCCGACTTGGCCCGCAGCACGTCGGTGTCGGCGATGTTCAGGTTGTAACGGGCGATGGCGATATCGAGATTGTTCTCGAGCGCGAGCGCGATCGCATCACTGAGCGACAGGTAGAGTTTGCCGTCGTGCATGAGCTGGTCGATGCGTGCCGTGTTGCTCAGATTTGGCGGAGGCAGATGCCGCGCCGTATACGGCCCAATCGGATTGGGAAAATGCGACACCGGCTTGGTGTAATTCACCACCGGCAACTGTGCAGGCGGGGCCGGCGCTGAAGCCGCTTCCTGGGCCCAGCATGCGGTGGTGAGCGCTGCGCAGACCGTGGCAGCGGCGGCAATCCGTACAGTCAGGGATAAACGTGCGAATGGCATCTACTCATCTCCGTTGGTTCAGGTCAATGTTGATTCAGGTCAATGCTTCCGACCAGTTCTAGTTCTGCAGCAGTAACAATCTGGATTCCGGCACGCCGACGTTAGACTCGTGACGTTAAAACTCGTGACGACAGACCTCTCCACTCCACATCCCGCTCATTCGGTAGTACGCAATCCCGGGGCCGAAGGTTCCTGAAACTTGGGAGAAACCTTCACCCCTCCGTGGCGCCGCTGCCGGCTACTCTTGAGAACCCCGCCCGCTGCGGCCCGAGACCCGCGCGGCCATCCCTCAAAGCTTCAGGACTGCATTCTGAAGACCGATTCCTGGGAAACCAGTAAGTATATAGAAGCCGCTTCGCTTTGCGCCTTGGGCACCACGTTGCCGGAACTGTTACATTGCTGCCAAGCCCGAAATCGGTTGGATGATCCCACCAGGGCGCACGACTCGAAAGATTGAACTAGAAAGATCGCATTAGAAAAGACCGCAGGATGCGCAATCTCAAACTGACCCTCTCCTACGACGGAACCGATTTTTCCGGCTGGCAGGTCCAGCCCGACGCCGTCACCGTGCAGGGCACACTGGCCTCTGCCATTGGACGGATCACCGGAGAAAACGTCTTGCCCCAGGGCTCCGGCCGAACCGATGCCGGAGTGCACGCTCTGGCCCAGGTCGCGACATTTGGCACGGAGTCTTCAGTTCCGCCGGAGAATTTCCTGAGAGCCCTGAACGATATTTTGCCCGAGTCGGTGCGTGTTCTCGAAGCAACAGAGGCGCCGCCGGAATTTCATGCCCGCCACGCAGCGCGAGCCAAAACCTACCGCTATCGCATCTACCGGGAATCGATCTGTCCGCCGTTTCTGGCGCGCTATGTGTGGCACTACCCGTATCCGCTCGACGAAGAAGCCATGGCCCGCGCCGCCGCTCTGGTCACAGGAGAACACGATTTCACTTCCTTCGCCGCCGTCGATCCCGATCGCGGTAGAGACGAAGCGCCCGCCTCATCTACGTCGCCCGCAATTCCCGCAACTAATGCGCGGAAGATTTTTTCTTCCGCCTGGACGCGCGCCGGAGAAGAATTGGTCTACACCGTGCGCGGCTCAGGATTCCTGCACCACATGGTCAGAAACCTCGCCGGAGTATTCATCCTCGTCGGCAAAGGCACGCTGCACGTCGCCGACGTGCCTCGAATCATCGAGGCACGCAGCCGATCCGCAGCCGGTCCCACCGCCCCAGCCAGCGGCCTGTACCTGGTGAGCGTGGAATACTAAACTCGGAATTCTTAAGACAGGCCTTCGGAGTACCGTGGAAGAGCGGCCCTTCAGGGCCGCGTCCCTGAGACCGATCCCCATGTCCACCGACTTTCAAACCGCCCGCAAAATCGTCTCGCTGAATCCCGCGACCGGCGAGACCCCCCGCGAATTCGACTCCGCCTCTGCCGAAGACGTCAGCGCCGCAATCGCCCGCGCCCGCGCCGCCCAAGCCGCATGGAGCACTCTCGTTCTCCGCCGCCGCGTCGAAATCCTCCGCGAATTTCAACGCCTCTTACACGAGAAAAAATCCGAAATCGCCGCCGCCATCACCCGCGAGGCCGGCAAGCCCCGCGCCGAAGCCCTGGTCACCGAAGTTCTCGTCGTCCTCGATGCCGCCCGCTTCCTCATCGACAACGCGCACCGCCTGCTGCGCGACGAGCCGCTGCCGCACGGCAACCTCGCGACCAAGTTGAAGACCGGACGCCTGCTCCGCGAGCCCTACGGCGTAATCGGAATTATTTCCCCATGGAATTATCCCTTCTCGATTCCCGCGACTGAAACCCTGGCCGCGCTGGTGGCAGGAAATGCAGTAGTGCTCAAGCCGTCAGAGTTGACCTCGCTCGCCGCCCTCGAACTGCGCTCACTGCTGCACACCGCCGGAGTACCGGAGGATGTCTTTCAGGTGATCGTCGGCGACGGCGCCACCGGCGCAGCCTTGCTGCAATCGCCCGCGGGAAAAGGGATCGACAAACTGGTCTTCACCGGCAGCGTAGCCACCGGCAAGCGCATCGCCGCGGCCGCCGCCGAGCGCCTCTTGCCGGTCGTGCTCGAGTTAGGAGGCAAAGATCCCATGCTGGTGCTCGACGACGCCGACCTCGACGTAGCATCGAGCGCTGCCGTCTGGGGAGCATTCGTTAACGCCGGCCAGGCCTGCCTCTCGGTCGAGCGCTGCTACGTGCATCGGAATCTGTATGACGAATTTCTGAAGCGCTGCGCGGAGAAGACGAAAAAACTGCGCGTCGGCGACGGTCAGGCTCCCGAAACCGACGTCGGCCCGCTAATCCACGAGCGTCAACTCCGCATCGTGGAGTCGCACGTCGAAGACGCAAAGTCACGCGGGGCGCGCGTTTTGGCCGGGGGAATTCGTCTCCCCGGGCTGGGCGCAAATTTCTATGCGCCCACGCTGCTGGCCGACGTAACTCCCGAGATGCGCATCCTGCGCGAAGAGACCTTCGGCCCCGTCCTGCCCGTGATGGCCTTCGCCAGCGACGACGAAGCCATCCGCCTCGCCAACGACTCCGAATACGGCCTCGCCGCCAGCATCTTCACCCGCGACCGCGCCCGCGGCGAGCGCTTGGCGCGCCGCATTCAGGCCGGAACAGTCATGGTCAACGATGTGATTTCCTGCTTCGGCATCAGCGAAGCCCCGCACGGCGGATGGAAGTCGAGCGGCCTGGGCCGCACCCACGGCCGCTTCGGCCTCGAAGAAATGGTGCGCGTGAAATATCTGGATATCGACCTCGTCCCCGGCATGAAAAAAGTCTGGTGGTACGGCTACGGCAACCGCTTCGCCCAGCAAATGGAAGGATTTCTAGACCTGCAATTCGCCCGCGGACTCCGCGCCCGCCTACGCGGCGCCCTCCGCGCCGCATCCATAATCAGGAGAAAGCAGTTGTGATGACGGCTTTGGGTATCGTGAGAACGACAGCGTGCGCAACCGTGGAAGAGCGGCGCTTCAGCGCCGCGTAAAGCAGAATAAAAGATTCCGGGCTTCAGCCCCCGGCCTCAATCATCCACCCGATCCCCATGACTCCGCGGATGCGAAATCACCAGCAGCCTTACCGGGCTCGACGACGGATTCCGAATCTGATGCCGCTGTCCCGGCATAATGCGAATCCCGCTCCCAGCCGCCAGCAGCGTGGTCTCGCCCTCCAGTTCCATGAGAACTTCGCCCGACAGAATGTAAAAAAACTGCTGCGCATTCTTATGATGATGCCGAATCTCGGCCGCGCCCGGAGGCATGAACTCCTCGATCACGCTGAGCTGCTCATCGTTCACCAGATACCACGCGTCGCAATCGTCTCCCCAGCGATAGTGCTCCGCATTTTCCCGGCTCACCGAAGCCGCTCTCGCCCCGCCATTTTTTCCCGTGCCCGGCCGCGCAGAAACAGCAGAGGGATTGGCCTTCCTTGCCATACTTTTCGTCTCCTCGCCTTCCAGTGTAATCTCTAGCGGTCATGAGCGAACTTACCAATCATGTCCCTCACGCCGCAGACTACGACGCCAACCGCCAACTGTTACGCCACACCCTGGCCACGCTGGCCTATCGCGGAGGCAAAGCCGTCCGCAATGCTCCCGCCGGATTCGCCGACTTCCGCGCCGCCGATGGATTGCGCACACCCGCGCAGATTCTGGCCCACATCGGCGACCTGCTCGACTGGGCTCTATCGACCGCAAAGGGACAGCAAAAATATTCCGTCTCCGAGCCCCTGCCCTGGCCGCAGGAAACGGAAAGATTCTTCGCGGCCCTGAAAAAGTTTGACGATTTTCTGGCTTCGGCCGCGCCCCTGCACGCCCCGCCCGAAAAATTATTTCAGGGACCAATCGCCGACGCCCTAACCCACGTAGGCCAGATCGCCATCCTGCGCCGCATGGCAGCCGCTCCCCTGAAAGCCGAAAGCTACTACGCCGCCGAAATCAAAACCGGCCGCGTAGGCCCCGATCAAGCCGCGCCAAAGTACGAGTTCTGACGGCAGCAGACTCTCAGAATCTGTCAGCAAAGCAAAAAAAAGCAAAAAAGAGGACAGGCCGTACTCTGTGTCCTCTGTGGTTAAAACGTTCTCCCCCGGTTCCGATAAAGCGACCCATCAACCTGCTCGACCATCGCGTCCAAATTCAACGCCATCCCCAAAAACTCCGCCAACCGTCCCGCAATTTCCCTGGGATGCGCGAGCGCCTCATGATAAGAGACCGGCAGCGCCCGAACATAACTCTTGCCCTCGAGCCACGCATAAACCTCCCGCAGATGCTTCTCAAACGCCGCCGAAATCGCGGCCGTGTTCGCGCCTTCTTTGAACGTTCCCCGCCGCTTCAGCATCTGATCCTGCGACGCCAGCACCTCCGCCATAGGCCGCTGCATAAAAACCACGCGATACTCATGCCCCGCCGGCAAAGAAAGCAGCAGCCGCGAAATCACCTTCACCGCCTTACCTTCGCCCTCGGCAATGCACCGCGGATCCGTCGGCAAAGTCTTGATCCGCTCCCACTCCAGATACCCGCGCGGATTGTCGGGATCGGGCACGCGCTCCCCGTCAGAAAGCGCTGGAATTCCGCCCGCCACCAGCATCTGCATCATCAAAGAAGTCCCCGACCGCGGCAATCCAGAAACAATCGTGATCATGAGCCCCTGTTTTTCTCGAAACATGAAAATGGAACGCTACAGACTACCAAAGGCTCGATGCGCCCAAATTATGGCCATGTGGGGACGGCCGCCCTCGGCCGTCCAGTTGAGCGAAGCTCGACGGGCTCCTGGCCGGCACCATTCCAATCCCCGCCATCAGTTACAATACCCGCGTAACATCGAATCCAGCGGTCATGCATCCGCGCGAACGAGGGTAACAGCTTTGGCGACCAGCGAAGCGACCACCAGCACACACAGTGCTCCGCAGCTTCCCCACCACAAAGTCAAAATCAAAAAGGCAGGACAGCGCGCCTGCAACGAGAAAAACGAAAAGGGAAAATTCTGCGGCGGCCACTTGAAGCTGTGGTCCTACATGACCGACGTGATCGAGCGGGAATGCGGCGACGTAGCCCAAGCCTGGGGACCAAAAGCCGAAGTCTACCGCTGCGAACACTGCAAAACGCTCTACCTGCCGTCGCCCGCAGATGAAAAAGTAAACGTAGCCGGCCAGGGCATGATCTCAGTCTTCGGCCTGACCCTGCCGCCAAAAGAGAAATGAACCCAGCCTTTGGCCGTTGGCTCTTGGCTGTTGGCTTTCAAGCCGAGGCAACCAGCGTTCCAGCCACGGAGCGGCGACATATTAAAGCCCGGTACGTCAGTATCGGGTAGGATTCAGAAGGAGCGCAACACGTCCGTTGGGACGGTGCAAATCTGCGGTTTGCGCTCGGCCAAAAGCCAAGAGCCAAAAGCCAAGAGCGTTTCTAGTGACCTCCGACCTCATCCACGACTGGAACCAACCCCACCGCCGTCCCACAGGCCGCGTCCTGCTCAACGACGAAACCCTGCGCGACGGCCTGCAATCGCCCTCCGTCCGTGACCCCTCGATCGCCGAAAAAATCGAAATCCTGCATCTGATGGAAGCCCTCGGCATCAACGCGCTCGATCTCGGCCTGCCCGGCGCCGGACCTCGCGCCGTTGAAGCCGTCACCGCGCTGGCCCGCGAAATCGCCACGCAGAAATTAAAAATCAAAGCTAACTGCGCCGCCCGCACTCACGAAAACGACATCCGCCCCATCGCCGAAATCGTCCAGAAAACCGGCTTGCCCATCGAAGCCGCCACCTTCATCGGCTCCAGCCCCATCCGCCGCTTCACCGAAGGCTGGACCGACGACTTCCTGCTCGAGACCACCGAAAAAGCCATCAAGTACGCGGTCTCGCTCGGCCTCGACTCGATGTATGTCACCGAAGACACCAGCCGCTGCGATCCCGAAACCGTGAAGCGCCTCTACTCCACCGCCATCAACTGCGGCGCGCGCGCCATCTGCATCTGTGACACCTCCGGCCACGCCACGCCGCCGGGCGCGCTGGCGCTGGTGCAATTCGTGATCGAAGAAGTGGTGAAACCCTCGGGAGAAAAAATTCGCGTGGACTGGCACGGCCACAACGATCGCGGACTCGCCATTGCGAACTCCATCGCCGCAATTATCGGCGGCGCCAACTGCGTCCACGGATGCGCCATCGGCCTCGGCGAGCGCGTCGGCAACACCCAGATCGATCAGATGCTGGTCAACCTGAAACTCATGGGCATCGCGCCCTGGGATAAACAGAACCTTACCCGGCTGAAAGATTATTGCCAGGCCGTCTCCCGCGCGACGCGAGTGCCCATCCCGAAGAATTATCCAGTGGTCGGCGACGACGCCTTCCGCACCGCGACCGGCGTGCACGCCGCGGCCATCATCAAGGCTTATCGCAAGAACGACATCGTGCTGGCCAACACGGTATATTCCGGCGTCCCGTCGCACTTCTTCGGCATGGAGCAGGTCATCGACATCGGCCCCATGAGCGGAAAATCGAACGTCCTGTTCTGGCTGGAGCGCCGCGGCTTCCCCGCCTTCGACGAAGTAGTCGACCGCATCTACCAACGAGCCAAAAGCAGCGACCACACCCTGACCGAAGCGGAAATTCTCGAGTGCGTGACGCTGTCATCCGCGCAGAAGAAGTAACGAAAAACAAACCGTCAACCCCAAAGGACACGAAGCACCACGAAGTGAAATCGTGAGCCCTCGATCTCCTTCGTGAACCTTAGTGTCCTTCGTGGTTAACGCTCTTGTCTTTTGTCCGCGTTGTAAACTGGCCGCACCATGACCCAACTAAAACACGCCATCCTCGGAGCCGGCGGAATCGGCGGCCTGATGGGGGCATCCCTGGCCCGCTCCGGCGCTCCCGTCACGCTGGTCGTAAGGCGAGAGTCGTTGCCGAACTATCCAAAACAACTCCGCCTCGACAGTCCCTTCGGCAACGTTGTGGTCGATGTTTCCATCGCCGCCGAAGTTCCACCGACCGACGTGCTCTGGCTCACGGTGAAAGCAACGGAACTCGATTCAGCCCTAGCTGCAATCACCAACCTGGCCGCGGTGAAAGCGATAGTCCCGCTGCTCAACGGCGTCGACCACCTCCCGCTGCTTCGCGCGAAATACGGAAACGAAAAAGTCATCGCGGCGACGATTGCCGTCGAATCCGAACGCGTCGCCCCCGGACACATCGTCCACCGCTCGCCGTTCGCCCGCCTGAACATCTCGTCCGCCGGACGCACCTTGCTCGAAGGCACTATAGACCAACTTCAGCACTTCGGCTTCGAATGCCGCTTCATCGACCACGAGCCCACGCTGATGTGGAGCAAGCTGGTCTTTCTAGCCGCCTTTGCGCTGAGCACCACGGCCGCCGATAAAACCACCGGCGAGATCCTGGCCGACCCCAAGTGGCGCGATCTCGGCCTCTCCGTAATTCGCGAAGCCAGCGCCGTGGCCAACGCCGAAGGCGCAAAAATTGACCCCGAAGCCGTGATCGCCGGCGTCCTCAAAATGCCCGGCAACATGCGCAGCTCCATGCAGAAAGACGTCGAACACAACAACCCGCCCGAACTCGACGCCATCGCCGGCCCCATCCTGCGCGGCGCCCAGAAGCACGCGATCGCCGTCCCAGCTACAAAAAAACTAGTGGCCGCAGTCGAACAGAGAGTCGCCG
>Ga0074044_10000317_pt1 | contig 48211 bp, 42 predicted proteins | sample BogForMeECP23OM1_FD_94443 | JGI IMG/M metagenome (GOLD analysis project Ga0074044, IMG submission 94443) | Bog forest soil microbial communities from Calvert Island, British Columbia, Canada - Bog Forest MetaG ECP23OM1 | ecosystem: Environmental > Terrestrial > Soil > Wetlands ...
AATCGTGCGTCTGCTTCGAAACGTCGGCGTCGAGCAACTTCGCTTCCATCGTGTTGAGCACCAGAGTCGCGTCCAAGATCGGGGGGGTAGCTGCGCCGACACTCGCCGTCAAATTTCCCGCCAGTTGCGCCGTATCCACTTTCACGCCGTGAACCTTGCCCGCCGTCAACGCCAGCGCGAAGTTCATGCGGTTCAGCAGCGCTGACGAACTCACCCAGGTCTCGGCCTTCATCGAATAGCCCGTCGGCGGCTGCGCTCCGTAGAGTGGCATGCCCATATTGTTGAGCTGACGGGCGAGTGGCATGGCGTCATCCACATCGGCGCCGGTTGCGCGGACCGCGGACGCGATAAATTCGAGCGGCGTTTTCATTTTCGCGCGATACGCATCGTCGGCCCAGAATTCCGGCGAGTGGAAGAGCGTGCTCAGAACTTCGCGGATGTCGCCTTTTTTCTTTTGAAAAGTTTTCGCCATGCGATCGACCAGCGCCGGCGGCGGTTCGTCGGAAACGAACCGTTGTGCGAGTTTCAAAGAAATGAAATGCGCGGTCTGAGGGCTCGTCGCCAGCATGTGCAGAACTTCCCTGCCTTCGTCTTCGCCTTTGAACTTGATGCGATGTCCAAGCACAAATTTCGTGCCGGGTTCGTGGGTGCGGGGTTCGAACTTGAACTCGCCACCTTCATTGGGCTTGTCGATGGTCCAGCCGGTAAAGACTTTCGCAACTTCAGTGACGTCGCGCTGCGAGTAGCCGCCGTTCACACTGAGCGTGTGGAGCTCGAGCAGCTCGCGTCCGTAATTCTCATTCAGACCGCTGTTCTGTTTTTTCTTTGCATTCGGATTTGCGTTCGGATTCTGGCGCGGATAGTGATACGGGCCCCGGCCGGGATGCGAGGGAATGCCCAGCGCCTGCATCGAGTCCGGACCAACGCTCAACCAGTTGTCGAGATAGAACAGCATTGCGGGACTCTTCGCGGTGGCGACTAGCAGATCTTCGAATTTGCCGAGAGCGCGCGGACGGATTACATCCTGTTCGTAGCTGGTGAGCAGCACACGATCGGCGCCCTTGTTCATGTACACGTTGAAGTGGTTGAACCAGAAGTCGGTCATCACCTGTTCGAGCTGACGGTCGCTGTAAATCGCGCGCAGCAGCTTGGCCTGAACCAGTTCGTCGGTGACGACGCTCTCGGGATTGTTCATGGCCAACAGCATTTCTTTTTGTTTGGCATCGAGGCCGGCGAGAAATTCCTGCCCTTTGCCGCCGCGCAGCGAATCGGCGAAAGCGAGTTGCTGGTCGGCCGACATGGAGAGGATTCGCTTGTAGCGCTGATCGGGAGGAAGGTCGACAAGCTTTTGCACTTCTAGGTCGGCGTAGAGGCGCTCTTCGCGGCGGCGAGCCGCTTCTGGGTCGTCCGCGGCCTTCGATTCTGAAGATGGGGACGACGCTGTCATCGACATGTCGCTTGCAGGTGCGGACGAAGCTTCTCCATTCGCGGCTGGCATTGCATTCGCCGCGCTGACGTCGGCAAGATTGTTGGGCGCAGGCCCGCTTGCATCACCACGGGCGGCCGCAGCAGCAGCCAGCTCTTCGGCCGTCTTCGCGCCCTCGGCCGCGGACGGCCCATCGGACATGGCGGTGGGAACCGGCGCTGGAGCAGTTGCCGGAGCCATGGCTTCCGCCTTCTGATCTTTATTCTGAGTCTGATCTTTCTTTTCTTTCTTCTCCTGCAGACGCGCGATCTGCACCTGAAAGACGGCGCGCTTGGCGGGATCGGACGGCATGGACTTCTTTCCGTCCATGACCTGGCGGATCATCTGATTGTCGGGAAACTCCTCGACCATCTGACGGGAACTCATGCGCAGCGTACGGAAGGGCGCGAGGCGGGCTTCCATCGCGGCGTCGGAAATTTTCTCAGGATGGAGTTGCAGATCAATCCAGGCATCGACGCCCATGGCTGTGACTTGCTGGATGTCGCCCGGCCGCGGCCCGAAGGCGAGGCGATTCAAGGCATGGGCGGCGCGCTTTTGTTCGCTGAGTCCGGAGTCGGCAGGGGTCGGTTTCTTTTTCGCGAGCACATTCGGAACCGCGGAGGCGAGGCTCAAGGCAAGAAGAAACGTTGCAGGCTTGCCAAGACCGAATCTCATTAAGACTCCCGAAACGAAGCAGCTACTCCTGATTATGAACCCGAATGGAGGGAAAAGTTGCTGACGATGGTGATTCCGCACGGTGCCGAAAGTCCTTGTCCTGTAAGGGTTTCGCCGGGCGCGGCGGCTGGTCGCTGGCTGGAGGAGTGAAGATAGGCGCAAGATCCCTCACTTCGCCTGAAAAACGGTTCCGTTCGGGATGACTGCCAAATTTTTAAGCATTAGGTCAGATACAGCTTGCCGCGGGAGACTTTGTGCTGCAAAGTTGCGGCCAGATGATCGATGTCAGTGGCGGCGATGTTGACCGCCATGCCGGCGATCAGCGGACTTCGGCTGCTGCCGACTGCGTCGCGACGCACCTGAATCAGAAGTCCCTGCACCACGTTCGGATCGAACTTCAGGGGAGCCATGCGCACCAGATCGCTCAAAGCGCTGCCCACAGAAAGCGGCGCGCGATAGGGGCGGGCGCTGGTCATGGCGTCGAAGGAATCGGCGAGTCCGACGATGCGCACCGCCATCGGCAAATCTTCCTGGCCAAGTTTGTCAGGATAGCCGGAGCCGTCGCTGCGCTCGTGGTGCCAGCGCACGGTCTCGGGAATCTTCGGCCAGGGAAATTGCACGCTGCTCACGATCTGGTGGCCGACGGTGGTGTGGTCGGCCATCTCGCGAAATTCCTCGGGATCGAGCGCGCTGGCTTTGCCGAAGAGTCGGCGGTCGACGGCGACTTTGCCGATGTCGTGGAGATATCCGGCGCTACGCAGCGCGGCGACCTCGCCTGGCTCCATGCCCATAGCCTCGCCGATGGCGGCGGCGTAGCGGCCGACGCGCAGGGAATGTCCGTGAATATTTACGTGCTTCACGTCGATGGCGGTGGCGAAGGCTTCGAGAGCGTTATCGTAGAAACCGTGCAGCGACGCCATGAGGCGCAGATTTTCCGAAACGCGTTGCGCGATGGTTTGGCTGAGCGTGTGGTTCTGCACCGCCAGCGCTACGTAGTTGCACAACAATTCGAGAGCGTCGAGTTCGCTATCCTCGTAGAGCGCGTCGCCGGGACGCCGGCCGAGTGCGATGACGCCAGCCAGCTTCCCGCCCGCGCGCAGCGGGGCGACGCACTTGAACAATTCGGGCGCGACGTTTCCGTTCGAACTCATGAAGACCGAATAAGTGGTCGAATTCAGAACGATCGGGCCGCGCGCCGCAGTCAGCGCGTGCACATGTTTCGGAAGGAGAGGAATGAAGGCGGGATCGGGCATCAGGGCGAATCCCTGAGCCGCGACGCAAGACAGCATCGCCGGTTTGTCGTTGAAGAGAAAGAGCGCGCCTTCGCGCGCTCCGGCCGCGTCCATGACCGCAGTCAGCATGCGGCGGGAGGTGTCGGAAAAATCGCGTTCCACGGCAAGCGCCGGGCCCAGATCAGACAGGGCTTCGACCGTGTGCAGCAGACGCCGGAAATTGTTGGTCTGAATCGCCACCGACGAAGTGGGAGACAGATCGCAGAGCAGAATGAGCGTACCATGCGGGAAATACCGGGCGCGAGAGCGGGTTGTTGGTTAGTTTGATGCGGTGGTGACTGATCGAGAACGTCGTGACAGGGGTGTTGGTGGGAGCGTGGGCGACTACAACAACAACAGTTCCGTGTTAGTGACCGGCGGTCGCGGCTTCATCGGCCGGGCTGTCGCGAAGCTTTTACAGCGTTCAGGCTACGCCACTGTTTCGTTGGACCAGACTCCGGTGGCGCAATCTGATAAGCAGACATGTCCGCACGAAATTGTATGTGACATTTGTGATGCGGCGCAGCTGCAACGAGTCTTCGAGACGGAGCGGATCGGCGGCATCATTCACCTGGCTGCGATTTTGCCGACGGCGGCGCAGCGCGAGCCTTTGCGCGCGACGCAAGTCAATGTCGCGGGGAGTCTCCAGTTGCTGGAACTGGCGCGACGCTTCGGCGTGCAGCGAATTGTCCTCGGCAGTTCGGTCAGCATTTACGGAACCCGCCCGGCTGATCGCGCCGTCTCGGAGCAGGATCGGGCGGCGCCGGAAGATGTCTACGGCGCGGCGAAACTTTACGTGGAGCAATTGGGACAGGCATACGCGCAGGAAACGCTGAGCTTCGTTAGTTTGAGGATTGGGCGCGTGGTTGGGCCTGGGGCGCGCTCGGCCACGTCCGCTTGGAGGAGTGAAATTTTCGAACTTCTCGGCGCCAGGATCGCGACGGAGATCGTGCTGCCTTACGTGGGGTCGGAGAGACTTCTGCTGGTTCATGTCGACGATGTTGCGCAGGCGTTGGTGATGTTGCTGCGTGCGCCGCGACTGGAGCATGCCGTATATAACGCGCCTAGTGAGTCGGTGATTGTGAATGACTTGAAGCGCGTGGTGGAGGGCTTGAATTCGAACATTCATGTCAGGGTGGGCGACGCGTCGGCGGCAGGGAATCCGCGATTGCTGGATTGCAGCCGATTCCAGAAGGAATTCGGTTTCCAGACGCTGACGATCTTCGAACAGTTGCACAGAGCAGCGGAAGAAGTGAAAATCCTAGAAATGTTCGCCCAGTTCCGCGAAGCGGCCAACGATCAGCAACTTCTGCTGCGGAGGCGCTGGGTTGATCTCTTCGTGTTCCAGGATCCAGGTGCGGCCGTGGGGCACGAAGACGGCGTGTAGACCGGCGGCCAGCGCGGGATTGATGTCGGACTTCGGGCTGTTGCCGATCATCCAGGTGGAGGCGCGGACGAGATCGTATTTCTCGATCATGCCGGTGTAAGCCGCGGCGTCTTTCTCGGCGACGATTTCAATGGCAGTGAAATGCTGTTTCAATCCTGAGCGCTCGATTTTTCCTGCCTGCTCTGCCGCCGCGCCTTTGGTCATCATGATAAGGCGATGACGATCGCCGAGATACTCCAACGTCTCGCGCACTTCGGGGAGCATCTCGATCGGATGATCGGCGATGGCGTGGGTAAAGCTGTTGATCTGCGCGCGCAGGTCATCCGTGACGGGATGCACGCTGAGCTGCTCAAAGGTGCCGACCAGCGCATGCGCGAAGCTGTGCAGGCCATAGCCCTGGGTGACGATGCATTCTCGCTCTACCTCGTTGAGCACGGCGCGCACTTGTTCGGCAGAGAACTCGTGATGATTCAGGAATGAAACGAAGCGGGCGATGGCCCGCTCGAAGTAAATATTGTTCTCCCAGAGCGTGTCGTCGGCGTCGATGAGGAGAGTTTGGGACAAGCTTCTAGCTCCTGGCTCCTAGCTGCTAGCTTCTAGCTAAGGCCGGAATGACCGAAAGGGATGTCATTTCAGGCCGACCGTTGCAATGATCGGAAGAATTCAAGAATCTTGAAGCCAACGTATTCTTGTTGGCGGTGTCCTCGATAATAACAGTCCCAATAGCTGGCAATCCTCTGTCCGGTCAGACCCAGGAAAGTGGGATTGTTGTGGAGGAACTCTCGGTAGATAGGCGTGTCTAGGGCCGGGAGACTGTTGTAAATCACATTCAGAATCTCGACGACATATTCGCCTGCAAGTTGGATAACGAAAGCTGGAATCCAAGGACGGTTCAATCCGATTATGCGAGTCAAGTGCAGTTCGCGTACGAATCCGTCCGTGTACCGGGTCAGCAAACAATCCACAATCTCACGTTGAGGTGGGGTCAGAATGTCGAAGTGAATTAGAGTGGGGTCAAAGTGCAATCGGCGGGGAATGAACAATATCTCGTCGTCAACGCGAGCCGAAAACCTCTTGCCGAGCACCCTCACTGCAGGAAATGTTGCGCAAGCCGTAACTGCATCCTGCCGAAGGCTGGCGGGGAAAGCTCCGGCCAGTTCGTCAGGACTTAGGTACGTCTTGGTCATCGCTGCATCGATTCTTGGGTTCGCTAGAGGCTAGGAGCTAGCAGTTGGAAGCTTCCTTTACACCCAGTCCACTTTGGCTTCCGGGCCGATGATGCCGGCCTTGTGGCCCATGTCGAGTAGGCGGCGGACGGCTTCGCGTCCGTCGGGGCCGTAGTCGAGGGTGCGCTCGTTTACGTACATGCCAACAAATTTGTCGGCGGATTGCGTGTCGAGATCGCGGGCGAACTGCATGGCATAAGACAACGCCTCTTCGCGATGTTCGAGTCCGTACTGGATGCTCTCGCGCAACGCGGCGGTCACGGCCGACATGAGGTCGGGACCGAGTGCGCGGCGAATCGCGTTGCCTCCGAGGGGCAGGGGCAGACCGGTGACTTTCTGCCACCAGCGGCCGAGATCGACCACGCGGTGCAGTCCGGATTTGTCGTAAGTGAGCTGACCTTCGTGAATGATGAGTCCGGCTTCGTACTTGCCTTCGAGCACCTGGGGAATAATCTTGTCGAAAGGCACGACTTCGGTTTCCACTCCCGGCGCGAAAAGCTGAAGAGCCAGATAGGCTGTGGTCAAAGTTCCTGGCACCGCGATGCGTTTAGTTTTGACTTCGCTCTGCGAGAACGGGCGCGGCGAAACGATCATGGGGCCGTAGCCCTCGCCGACGCTGCCGCCACAACTCATCAGCGCGTATTTGTCCTGAACGTAGGGGTAGGCGTGAAACGAAATCGCGCTGACATCGTAGACGCCTTCGCGAGCTTTCTGATTCAGAGTCTCAATGTCGCACAGCGTGTGGGTGAAGCGCAGGCCTGCGCTTCGCACCTTGTGCGTCGCCAGGCCGTAAAACATGAAGGCGTCGTCGGAATCGGGGCTGTGGGCCACGGTAATTTCGCGCACCTGGCCGGAAGGATTGTTCTCGTGCGCTTTCGCCGTTTCGGAAACTACCGTCATATATTTTGAACTCCAATGCGGAAGCGGTTACTGCTGTGTGCCGCGACGCCATCGAATTGCGACGGCAGCCGCGATCATTACCTTGATGACTTCTGCCGCGAGGAACCAGTACAGGCCGAGATACGCGGCTTTCGCCAGGGAATGTGTGAAAACGTAGAGCCACGTCAAACCTCCGGCGAAAAGAAGGATCTCAGCCAGCAGGCCGGCCGTCGCCGCGCGGAAAAAAGTTCTCGTGCCGCGTTCGAAGACGAAGCCCGCAAGAAATGCGACGAACGGATACACCATCAGGAACCCGCCGGTGGGGCCGAGCAATTGCGCGATTCCTCCCAAGCCCAAGGGATTGAAAACGGGCAGGCCGATTGCCCCTTCCATCAAATAGAGGGCGAGAGCGGCGAATCCGCGGCGCGAACCGAGAAGCAGTCCTACCAGAAGCACGCCGAGATTCTGCACCGTCAGCGGGACGGGCGTGAGCGGCATCAGCGGAATCGTGACGCGCGCACACAGCGCCACGAACAAACTTGCAGCCACGACAAGCGCCACATTTCGTGCTGCTTCATTGCGCGATGCTTCGACGACACGCTCTTGCGTGCCGTCCAGAACCTGAATTGCAGGTTTTGCCATAGCTCGATCTCCGACTACGTTCTGCGAATCGTTACTTCTACGATATGACGTCTGCGACATCCGGAACAGAGTCGGTCACGGTTCGCGATCATCGTTCGCGATCTCTCGGCCGCCGGTCATAAGACTGGAGCGAGGCATCATCCTGCGATGCTTGCGATTTTCGCAGACTCTGACGCAACTGGACGTACAGGACGATGGCCACGCACACTACCACCAGCGTACTGACGCCCAGGATCAGAAACCACCAGATCATCCGCACAGCCGTTTAGGATAACAGATGCGGCTGCGTTAGCGGCTAGCTTGCCTTAGATGCGGCGCGTTTCTGGCGCATGGTTTCGACGCGCTTGACCATGAATTGCAGGCGGTCGCGTCCCCACTTGGTGTGCATAGCGACCTTCTCGATGTTGGAAAATACGTGCGGGTCGTTCATCTTTTCGCGTAGTTCCTTCAGGAAAGGATGCACCTTGGCAAGGATTAGAAACATCTCGCCGCTGACCGCGGGCTGCAGAAATAACTCTTCGTTTAATACGCCCTGCAGGACGAAAGGGCGGCCATGCCCCAGTAGCTCTGAACCTGGCGCAGCCAGTTGTTCTCGGGCGTGTTCATGGCCCATATAACTTTCAGGAAATCGTCGGCGTTCTGCGGGAAGAATTCGCCGCCCCACCAGTTGCGCGCCTTGCGCATTTCCGGTTCGCGGCGGAGTTCGTAGAGGTGGAGAACGAGTTGAGCGTCGGCGGTCGTCGGCTTCTTGGCCATGAGAACTCCTTGGGAGATTGAGCCATTGAGTGATTTGGCGATTGCGCGATTGAAAATCTCTCAATGACTCAATCGCACAATCACCCGATGTTATTACGCTGTCGTCGCGGCGGCTTCTGGGGCCGGCGCAGGCCGTTCGTAGTCACACTCTTTGTTGGGGCAGGCGATCACCGGTCCGGCCTTCAGATTTTTCTCGACCAGATATTCGCTGCCGCAACTGGGGCATTTTTCGGCGATTGGCTTGTGCGCCGACGTGAATTTGCACTTCGGATAGTTTCCGCAACCGTAGAAGGTGTTGCCTTTGCGGGCGCGCTTTTCGACCAAATCGCCTTCTTTGCAATCCGGGCACTTCACGCCAATGAAGTTCTGCTTGACGTATTTGCATTCGGGATATCCGCTGCAGGCCGTGAACTCGCCGAAGCGCCCGTGACGGATCATCATGTTCCGCCCGCACTTGGGGCAAAGTTCGTCGAGCGGAATGTCGGGAACTCTTTTGCCCTGGTCGAGACGCCGCGTGGTTTTGCAATCGGGATAGCCGGTGCAAGCCATGAACTGGCCGAAGCGTCCGCGCTTCAGCACCATGACCCGGCCGCAATTTTCGCAGTATTCTTCCTGCGTGGTTTCCTGAATGTCGGCCGAATCGAGATCCGGCAGATTGATCGGATTCTCTTTGGTGAACTTGCAGGTGTTGGGATCGTCTTTGTCGTAGGTGCTGCAGGCGTAGAACGAGCCGTGCTTGCCCCACTTGATCACCAGCGGCGACTGACAGAGTTCGCATTTCTCGTCTGTCGGCTTCTCCATCCGCTTGATGTTCTCCATATGCTTTTCGGCATATTTGAGATCTTTCTGGAACTTCTTGTAGAAGTCGGCGAGCGCGTCGGTCCACTTCTCTTTGCCTTCCTCGATCTCGTCGAGTTCTTCTTCCAGGCGGGCTGTGTATTGCAAGTCGAAAATGTCGCGGAAATTTTCCACCAGCAGGTCGGTGACGACCAATCCGATCTCGGTGGGAGTAAATTTGCCGCCGATCTTCTGCACGTACTGCCGCTCCTGAATTGTGGTCAGAATCGCGGCATAGGTCGACGGGCGGCCGATGCCGCGCTCCTCGAGTTCTTTGACCAGCGATGCTTCGTTGAAGCGCGGCGGCGGTTCGGTGAAGTGCTGCTCCGGCTTCAGTTCCTTCAGAGTCAGTTTCTCTCCGGCTTCAAGCGCGGGCAGCTTGTGCTTTAGTTCCTCGTCTTCTTCGTCTTTGCCTTCCTTCGACTCTTCGTAGACTTTGAGGAAGCCGTCGAACTTGAGCACGGAGCCGGTGACGCGAAACCAGTAGACGTCGTTGCCGGTCTTCGATTTTGCGTCGATGTCGACTGTGGTCTGGTCGAAAACTGCCGGCGTGATCTGCGAGGCCACGAAGCGCTGCCAGATCAGCTTGTAGACTTTGAACTCGTCTTCTTTCAGATACTGCTTGATCAAATCCGGATGGCGCGCCGCCGAACTGGGACGAATCGCCTCGTGCGCTCCCTGCGCTTCCTTCTTCTCCTTATATGTATTGGGCTGCTCGGGCAAATATTGCGGGCCATATTCCTTGCCCACGTATTCGCGAACTTCCTGAATAGCCTCGGGCGCGACGCGGGTGGAATCGGTACGCATGTAGGTGATCAGACCGACCGAACCTTCTTCGCCCAGCTCGACGCCTTCGTACAAACGCTGCGCGATCATCATCGTGCGCTTGACGCTGAAGCGGAGCTTGCGCGAGGAATCCTGTTGCAGCTTACTGGTCGTGAACGGAGGTGCGGCGTTGCGGCGGCGTTCTTTCTTGTCGACCGAGCGGACGACCCAGTCAGCTTTTTCGAGGGCGGCGCGAATTTTTTCCGCATCTTCGCCGTTCGTGACTTCAATTTTCTCTTCGCCTTTGCCCAGGAAGCGCGCGTCGAACGCAGGCGGCTTGCTGGCGGCGAGGTGTGCGTCGATCGTCCAGTACTCAACTTTTTGGAACGCTTTGATCTCGCGCTCGCGTTCGACAATCAGACGCAGCGCAACCGTCTGCACGCGTCCGGCGGAGAGGCCGCGACGAACTTTATCCCAGAGCAGCGGAGAAACCTGATAGCCGACGAGGCGGTCGAGAACGCGGCGGGCTTGCTGCGCGTCGACCAGATTCTGATCGATCGCCCGCGGATGCTCGAATGCGGCCTGCACTGCGCGCTTGGTAATTTCGTTGAAGGTGACGCGCTGAATACGCGGCGGAGGCTCAACCTCACCCTTCTTCAATTTTGCTTTCTTAGCTTTTTTTCCCTTTCCGCCGTTCTCGCCGAGCTCTGCCGCCAGATGCGCGGCGATAGCTTCGCCTTCGCGATCCGGGTCAGGCGCCAGAAAGATGAAATCTGCTGACGCCGCCAGCTTCTTGAGCTTGGCCACAACTTTTTCTTTGCCTGGGATGACGATGTAATCCGTCTCGAAGTCGTTCGACGTGTCGACGCCCAGGGTGCTCTTGGGCAGATCTTTCACGTGGCCGAGCGAGGCCTCGACGGTGAATCCCTTACCCAGATATTTCTGGATGGTCTTCGCCTTGGCCGGCGATTCGACAATGACTAAACCTTTTGACAATGGAACCTCAGTTTCGTTGATTTCGTTTTGAAGCTAGCACGAATGTCAAGTGCGCAACAAGTTACGGAGAGAACGCTTTTGGCTTTTGGCTCTTGGCCATTGGCTGAAACACTACGCTGCAGAAGCGCTTCGAATCTTCCCTGACAGCACAGATAGCATCTTCATCACCCTATCGACTGCCGAGCTCAATCCAGCGTATTCCTCGTTCTCCAAGAAGCCCAAGTCGCGGGCTAAAAGGAGGTGATAGGAGAGTTCGGCACCCGATCCCATGGCGATCTGAATATATCGAGCCATCTCGCCGTCAGATCGCCTCCCGCAACCTTCTGCAAGGTTTGCCGCGATTGACGCCGAGGCTCGCCGAAGCTGGCTCGTCAGTCCAAATCGCTCCTCCTTCGGGAAACCTTGCGTGGCTTTGTACACACTTAACGTTAATCTGTGGGCTTCATCCCACACGCGGAGATCTTTGTAATTCCTCATCGCTATACCCCCGTTTGAGCTCCAGCTGGTTCAGGCCAAGAGCCAATAGCTAAGAGCCAAAAGCTACATGCTCTTCACAAAATTCTTTCCCGGCATTTGGCGGACTTTGCCGGTTAGCTCCAGTTCGAACAGGGCCGCAAAAATTTCTGAGGAGGACATTTCTGTCTCCAGGCGATCGACCAGTTCATCGATGTGCGTGGTCTCGTCGGCTTTCAGCAGACCCAGGATTCGCTTTTCGTGAGGAGGAAGCCCCTGGTCCGGGAATAGAGATGCGGAAGAGGCGCCCGGGGATTCAGGCGAGGAGCGCGGGGTCAGCGCAAGTCGAACTTCTGCCGGGAGATCCTCCCATACGTCTTCCCAGGTCGCGACCAACTTGGCGCCCTGTTTGATGAGCGTGTTCGGTCCCCAGGAATTCTTGTTGGTGACGTTGCCGGGGACGGCGAAAACGTCACGATTCTGTTCGAGAGCGCAGCGCGCGGTGATGCGTGTGCCGGAATATTCGGCGGCCTCGACGACGAGGACGCCCAGCGACATGCCGCTGAGAATCCGGTTGCGGATGGGAAAATTCTGCGGTGCCGGGTGAGTCCCCAGCGGAAACTCGGAGATCAGCGCGCCTTCGAGAGCGAGAATTTGTTCCGACAGGCGCGAATTTTCCTTCGGATAAATTACATCGACGCCCGTGCCAAACACGGCGAGTGTCTTGCCTTTCGCTGAGATCGCTCCGCGATGGCTGGCGGTATCGACACCGCGGGCCATGCCACTGATGATGAGCAGGCCCTGGGCCGCCAGATCGCAGGCTAGCCGCTCAGCCATGCCCATGCCGTAGGGCGTGGGATGGCGGGTTCCGACCATGGCGATGCCGGGGCGGGTCAGGGTTTCAGGATTGCCGCGAACGTAGAGGACCAGCGGTGGATCGTAGATTTCCTTGAGTCGCCGTGGATACGATGGATCATCCATCGAGATGAGGTTCGCGCCCGCGGCCGAAGCGCGCGCTATCTCCTCCCGTGCCAGTTCCGCTGATTTGCCGGTGGCCAGCGACTGCGCGGAAACGGCTTGAATTCCCCTGCTTTCCAGTTCGGTCAGCGATGCTCGTAAGACGGCTTCGGGGGTTCCGAAATGCTCGACCAGTTTTCGCGATTTCGTAGGTCCGAGGCCTTGGGTGAGCGAGAGGGCTAACCACTCCGTGAGATAAGTAGCGGCGCTTGTTGCGACGGCATTCGGCACTCAGACTCCTCTGGGAGGGCGCAGTTCCGGCCAAAAGCCTTAACCACGAAGGACACGAAGTCACACGAAGGAAACTCTTCCGACAGCGGTTCTTCGTGAGCCTTGCTTGTCTTCGTGATTGATAGCTTTGATTCCCGCGTCAAACTGCACCACTCCTGCGACACAGAGTCAAGGTCATCCGTCACAAATGGTCTGTTAAAATTGAGGAAAAGCATGCGACATTTGCGCATTTCCGCCATTTCCTACCTCAACACCGCCCCTTTGATGTGGGATTTTGAGCACGGCGAGGCCGGCCGACACTTCGATATTTCCTACACTTTGCCCTCGACTTGCGCCCGCTCGCTGGCGGAGGGAACGGCCGATATCGGGATTATCCCTGCGGCTGCGTATACCGAGATTCCCGGGCTGCAAATTTTGCCGGAAGTCTCGATTGCTTCGCGGCGAGCCGTTCGCTCGATTCTGCTGGTCAGCCGGATGCCGATTGAAAACGCGCGCAGCGTCGCGCTCGATACGTCGTCGATGACGTCGGTAGCGCTGACGAAGGTTCTGTTCGAGAAATGGCTGGGCGGCGGGCGAACTTTTACTCCGATGGCACCTGATCTCGAACAAATGTTGGCCGAGCATGATGCCGGTCTGCTGATTGGCGATCCGGCGCTGAAGGTCGATCGTTCGCGCTACCACACGCTCGATCTCGCCGAAGAGTGGATTCGCCACACCGGCATGCCGTTCGTCTTCGCATTCTGGGCCGTGCGCAGCGAGTCGCTGCGCGACGCGGATCCGGCGCTGGATTTGGCGGCAGTCTTTCGTGACTCCCGCGATCACGGCCTCGAACCTGCCAGCCTCGAGCAGATTGCCCGCGAGTGGGCCCCGCTGCTGGGCATCGGCAAATCGGATGTCCGCACCTATCTCACCGAGAACATTCACTACCAGCTCGATGCCGGGTGCCTGGAAGGCCTGCAGCTTTTCTATCGCTATGCGGCCGAGAGCGGCGCATTGCCGGCGGCGCCGGAGCTGCAGTTCGTTGAGGTGACTGCGGACGCGACCAAGGAAGTCGCGCTGTAGAATTCGCATAGTAAAAAAGCGCGCGGCTGGCGACCGAGGTTTCCGTGAGTCTGTTTCAGCCCATTCCGAATGCAGGTGCGGCAGTCGATGCGACACGGCCACTGGCCGACCGCATGCGTCCGCGTACGCTTGAAGAGTATGCCGGGCAGGAGCACCTGATTGGCCCCGGCAAGCCGCTGCGCACTCAGATTGAACGCGACGACACTGGCTCGCTGATTTTCTGGGGCCCTCCCGGCACTGGGAAGACCACGCTCGCGAAGATCATCGCGAAGATGACCAAGGCCGAATACATTGAATTTTCCGCCGTGCTGGCCGGAATCAAAGAGATCAAGCAGGTCATGGCCGACGCCGAACGCGCCCGCCAGTACGGTACGCGGACCATCGTATTTATCGACGAGATTCACCGCTTCAACAAAGCCCAGCAGGACGCATTCCTGCCGCACGTCGAGAAGGGGAACATCCGTCTGATCGGCGCGACGACCGAGAATCCGTCGTTCGAAATAAACTCCGCGCTGCTTTCGCGCTGCCGCGTCTACGTTCTGAAGCCGCTCACGGAAGAGCAAATCGTACTCCTGCTTCGGCGCGCGCTCACCGACCGTGAACGCGGACTCGGCGAAGCGAATCTGACGGCGTCTGACGATGTGTTGAGGAAAATTGCCAGCTATACCAGTGGCGACGCTCGCAGCGCTTACAACGTTCTGGAAGTGGCTGCGGGGCTGGCAAAATCCCCACTTCTCGCAAAAGACGCGAGAAATGGGGCACCCTTGCCATCTCTAGTACCTGCGTCGTCCCGTCCGCTTGAGATTACCGACGACATTGTTCGCGACGCTTTGCAGAAGCGCATTCTGCTCTATGACAAGACCGGCGAAGAGCACTACAACCTGATTTCCGCACTCCACAAATCAGTGCGCAACAGCGATCCTGACGCCGCACTGTATTGGCTGGGGCGCATGCTCGAAGCGGGGGAAGATCCGCTCTACGTCGCGCGACGGGTGGTGCGCATGGCTGTGGAGGATATCGGGCTGGCCGATCCAAATGCGCTCGCGCTGTGCATGGCCGCTCGCGATGCGGTGGACTTCATCGGCATGCCGGAGGGAAATCTCGCGCTCGCGCAGGCGGTGGTCTATCTCTCGGTCGCGCCCAAGTCAAACGCACTCTACACCGCTTATTCCGATGTTCTGCAGGACGTAGAGCAGACCTCAGCCGATCCGGTGCCACTGCACTTGCGCAACGCTTCAACGTCATTGATGAAGGGCCTTGGCTATGGGCGGGGATATCAATACGCGCACGATGTGGAAAACAAAGTCGCTGACATGCAGTGTCTCCCCGACAATCTGCAGGATCGCGTGTACTACCGGCCAACCGGCGAGGGGATAGAAAAGCGTATCCGTGAGCGGCTGGAAGAGATCCGGCGGCAACGCCGTCGCCCCACTGAAAACACCCCTTCGCAATCCACGCCTTCCCCAGCAAAGAAAGAATCGTAACCTTTCCATTCCGCATCCGATTAACAGAGTAGGGCGTTTGCTGAGTGGCGTTTGCCCGTGCCAGCAAAGTTCAGTTTTTCGTATCAGTTCTAACCAGGCAGGTTCAGCATGGCAGCGATCCCTAATTTCGCCGGCAACGAACTCCCGGTGCGTACCCTGCCCGCCGATCTCGTGGCCGACCTGCAGCGCGTGCAAAAGGCCGCGCAGAGAATCACCTCGATCCTCGATCTCGATCAACTCATCGACAGCGTCGTCGACGAAGTGGCCGACCTGTACGGGTGTGTGGAAGCCGGCGTATATCTTCACGACGAAAAGCACGGAGAAATGGTGATGGCCTGCGTCCGCGGATGCACGGTCCATCACAAGGGACATCGCCTGAAAATCGGCCGCGAGGGCATGGTCGGATACGTCGCCGCCACCGGCGAGATGCGCTATGCGCCCGATGTGCGCAAAGACCAGTACTACATCGGATGCGAGCACGCCACGCTCTCTGAAGTCGTCATCCCCTTGCGCGTGGGCGACCAGCTGGTGGGTGTATTCACGGCTTCTCATCCTGAACTGGACGCGTTTCCGCGCCACCAGATCAGAATTCTTCAGGCGCTGTGCGACCACGTGGCGGTCGCGGTTTACAATGCGCGCCGGCTTCAGACCGAGCGTGCGGAACGCGCCGACCTCGAACGCGAAGCGCAGGAGGCCCGCGCCATCCAGCAGGCTTTGCTGCCCAAGAGTTCTCCTTATATTCCGGGGTTCGCAATTTCGGGCCACAGCGTTCCGGCCCGCGCCGTGGGCGGCGACTGGTATGACTTCATTCCTTTTTCTGACGGGCGTTGGGGAATTGTTCTGGCCGACGTTTCGGGCAAGGGCACGGCCGCGGCTTTGCTGATGTCGGCGACGCGTGGTGCATTCCGCTCGCTGGCCGAGATGTGCTGCAGTCCGAGTGAGGTTCTGACCAAGCTGAACCAGTTGCTGGTGGACGACTTTCCTCCAGGAAAATTCGTGACCCTGGTGTATGCCGTGCTTGATCCCGCGACTCGCGGGGTGACCTTCGCCAATGCCGGGCACCTGCTCCCATTGTTCATTGATGACAGTGGCGAACGATTTCTCGACACGGAACGCGGACTTCCGCTAGGCCTGGGTTGCGGAGACTATTCCGAGACGCAGATCACGCTGTCGAGTGGATCAAAGCTGGTTTTCTACAGCGACGGCATCACCGAAGCCGAGAACGCAGAGCAGGAAGAGTACGGACTGAGCCGGCTCGCCGAACATGCCATGAAACCTGGGGCGTCTGCAGTCAGCATCATCGATGAGGTGCGATCTTACGCCCACGGCGGCGGCGTGCGCGACGATGCCACGGCGGTATTTGTCACGGTTACAGGCTAGCTTATCGCGTGCGGGCGCGGTGCTCTTTCAGAATGCAGAGATCCATCACGACGAAGATCCCGGCTTTCCGCGCCTTTTCGGCGGCGCGCTCGTGGATTACCTCTTCCTGCATCCAGATGGCCGGGACTTTCAACTGGATTGCCTGATCGACGATCTCTTCCACGAAGTCTGGCCGCCGGAAAATATTTACGATGTCGATCTTTCCATGTGCATCTTTCTGCGGAATATCGAGCAGGGACGCATACGCCTTTTCCCCGAGGCACTCTGTAATCCGGGGATTAACGGGAATAATTCTGTAGCCGTGACTCTGCATGTAGGCTGAGACACCGTGGCTGGGACGCAGCGGATTGTCAGACAGGCCGACCACCGCGATGGTCTTAGACCGCTTCAGCATTTCGCCGATGGCGTCTGATTGGGGCAATGAAGCCACGGGACTCCTCCCTGTTCGTGTTTCTGCAATCTGTACTTCTTCCGGTCTCTGCGCTTCACTTTTTGGCGGCCGCGTCCAGTTTCTGCTTGTACATCTTCAACGCGAGCTTACGAATCGTTTCCGAAACGTCTTTGTTGCCGGAGATGTTCTTCAGATCCGTCGGCAGAATATATTTCATCAGGCCCAGGCCGAGATCGAGGGGCGTGCGCGGATTGGCCACCAGGTTCCGGACCACGATGTAATTCTTCATGAAACGCCGCTTGAGCGGGATCTGGCGCAGCACGGCCTCCAGCACATTTTTCTGGCTGGCAAATTTTTCCACTTCGCCGTCGGAGAGTTTGGGGGCCTCGAGCACGGCTAGTGCGACTACCTTGGTGCCGTCGCGAATGAGCAGCGAACGTTCTTCCTTGTTGCCCTTGAGCGCGAGCTGGATGCGGCCTTTGACGTCGAGGTGGCTGATTTTCTGCAGCGCGTTCTCACGCTTGGGCGGCACGCTGGGCTTAACGGGTATGGCGGCTTTGGCGACGGCAGCAGGGGCCGGAACGGCGACGGGCGCCTCGGCAGGAGCTTCGGCGGTCTGCGTTACGGGAAAATAATCGGGTCCTAAGAGTTCGACGATTCCGCCCATGGGCTGGAAAGGCTTCTCACCCTCGGCGGCAATATCGTCGGCATGTTCCTTCAGGTAACCGGAAAAAACCTCTTCCTCCGCGACATCGCCATCGGCGGCTCCAACCGCTTCAGGCTCAACTGCGTCGCCGGCGGCTTCGGCTGCGACTGCACCTGGCTCGTCTGGCGCACTTCCCGGGGCGGGTACAACCGCAATCTCCGGTGCGATTGCCTTGCGCAACTGCTCGACTTCTTCCTTCTTTATGTACGGGCTTGCCTGGAGGGCTTCGAGTACCTTCCTCAGCGACTGTACCCGCGGACTCTTCACCATCGCCTCGACGGTCTCGCGCATCGCGGACATTGCGAGTTTGACCAGTTCACTCTCGGAAACCGATGGGTTTTCCAGCAATGCGGGCAACAAAACCGGACGCAGGTTGCCGGGGGAAATGAAATAGGCCAGCACTTCACGCGAAGTCTTCGGGTCGGAAGCGGCCGCCAGGCTGGACTTTTCGTCCCACCCCGCCAGCGTCATGCGCGCCGTCTCGCCAAATACTTTGTTGTGGCGAGCGAGGTACACCAGGATTTCGATATTCTCCGGGGCCGGCACCTGCAGAGCGCCGCGGGCGGCGAACTGCATCATGTTCGAGGGCAATTTCGAGGCGCGGATTTGATCAATCATGCTCGGCATAGCGTCATGCCTCAGCGGGCGGTGAGCTTCCGCAGCCGGAATTCTGCTTCCCCTCGGCGAGCGCTTCGAGCTCGTTCACAACCCGTTGCAATTCGACCGTAATGCGATTCGGTTTGTGGCGCAGAAATTCGTCCCGCAAACTTCGATAGTACCAAAGAGTGCCCTCGCGTCCGCCGTTGAAGCGCGACCACACCGACTCGCCAATCGCGCGGTAATCGCTCACAATCGACCGGACATTATTCAGCTTGTCGGCCGCTGAAACCAGTCTGGTATCGGAATCCGCGCGGCGCAAGTGACGAATGTACGTCTCTTTCCGCTCGCGCCAGGGCGGCTTGGGATCGCTATCGGCGTCGGTGCAGCCTTCGACTACTTTCGCCACGCGGGCACCAAAACCTCGGCGGACTTCCTTCAGCATAGGCGCTCCGCCGCAGTCCTCGACTACGTCGTGAAGAAGCGCGGCAATGGCGAGGTCTTCGTCGCCGCCAGCCTCGAGCACCAGTGACGCGACGCCCATCAGGTGCGCGATGTAAGGAATGGTCGAAGCTTTGCGGGTCTGGCCCGCGTGCTTCTCGGCCGCGAAGTCAAAGGCTCGCAGGAATCGTGGGCCGAGTTTTATGGCAGCGGATTTCTTTCGTGATCGTGATCCTGAGCCTGCTCCGGGCGAACTGGTAAGGCGTCGTGTGCGCTTGACCAATTTTCCCGCCGCCGTCACTGCCTCTCTCCCCGCCGCGCGAGCAGATAAGCGCGGATGAACGGCTGCAACCCTCCGTCGAGCACGCGATCGACGTCGCCAACCTCCAGCTTGGTGCGGTGATCCTTGATCATGCGATAGGGCTGCAGCACGTAGGAGCGAATCTGCGATCCGAATTCGATGTCGAGCTTCGAGTCTTCAATTTTTTTCGTGGCAGCGCGCTTTTTATCCATCTCAAATTCGTACAGCTTGGAGCGCAACATGCTCATGGCGCGCTCTTTATTCTTGTGCTGCGAGCGTTCATTCTGGCAATTCGCGACCAGGCCCGTGGCGATGTGAGTGATGCGCACGGCGGAATCGGTAGTGTTCACATGCTGTCCGCCCTTGCCACTGGAGCGGTAGGTATCGATGCGGATGTCCTCTGGCTTGATAACGATTTCAATGTTGTCGTCAATTTCAGGAGAGACATACACGCTGGCAAACGAAGTGTGCCGCCGCTTGGCCTGATCGAAGGGCGAGATTCGCACGAGTCGGTGCACGCCGATTTCGCTGGTCAGCAATCCATAGGCGTATTCGCCGTTCACCGCGAAGGTCGCGGACTTCAAACCGGCCTCTTCGCCGGGCTGGTAGTCGTAGAGCACGGTCTCGAATCGCTGCTGCTCGGCCCAGCGCAGATACATGCGCAGAAGCATGTCGGCCCAATCCTGCGACTCGGTGCCGCCCGCGCCGGGATGGATGGTCACGATGGCGTTGCGCGCGTCGTTTTCGCCCGAGAGCAGCGTCTCGGTTTCGAGTTTGTCGAGCAACTCGCGCAGCGAAGCGATCTCGCGCTGCAGGTCGGCGTCTACGTTTTCGCCCTCTTGAGAAAGATCGAAATAGGCGGCAATGTCGCCGCTGCGGCGCGCCAGATCGGCGTCGTTGGCGAGCACATGCTCGAGCCGCTTCTTCTCGCGCATTACCTGTTGCGATCGCTGCGGATTCGACCACAGATTGGGGTCGGCGGATTGCTTCTCGATTTCCGCTAGCTGCGGACGGACTTTCTCCGCGTCAAAGATACTCCCGAAGTTCGTGGACTTTCTTGCTTAACTTTTCGTATTCCTGCACCAGCTCTTGATTCATGAGGACGCGTCAGCCTTCTTGCGATTTTTGCTTGCCTTCTTTGGAAGAGGTGAAGCGCAGCAGCAGCGCTCCCAGTGAAATTATCGCACAGGCATAGGCGAACCAGTCGCCGTTGCGGGAGTAGAAGGTCGTTACCGAAGTGAGAGCGTAAGGGGCAACCAGCGCGGCTCGTTCCTTGCGCGGAATCCTCGCTACGACGCGGCCCAGCGGATCGATCGAAGCCGTCACTCCCGTATCGGTCGCGCTGAGCAGCCAGCGATTGTTTTCGATGGCGCGCATGCGGGTCTGATTCAAATGCTGCGCGTAGGCGCCGCTGTCGCCGTACCAACCGTCATTGGAAATGTTCACAAAAACCTGCGCGCCCTCGTTGGCAAACTCGCGCACTTCGCCGGGGAAAACAGATTCGTAGCAGATGAAGACGCCGATGCGCGTGCCGCCCGCGTCGAGCGGCTCGCGTGACGTGCCGTGCGCGAATTCGCCGACTTCTTTGGTCAAACCTCCGGCAAACGCGAACAGGCTGGGGAAGGGCAAATACTCGCCGAAAGGCACGAGATGGACTTTATCGTAGCGGGCGGTCCATTCGCCGGTGGGACTTACCAAGACGGCGGAGTTAAATACCTGCGCGTTTGTTGCTCCGGGCGGCGCCGGCACTGTTCCGATCGAACCGGCGACCGTCCAGGTGCCGGTCTGGCGCGCCATCGTGCTGAGCGCGTCGCGAAAGCGCGGGTCGTTGCTAAAGAACGGCGCCGGCGATTCCGGCCACACGATCAAGTCGATCTTTCCCGCGGCTTGAGTTGTCGCCGCCGCCGACTTTTCGCTCAGTGCGCTCAGATCGGTCAGCGTCTGCTGAAGAGTTTCGGGCCGCGTCCAGTCGAATGAAACTGGAATGTTCTGCTGCACCAGCAGAGCGGCATGATCCGCGTGCGCGGCCGGAGCATCGATCAATTGTCCAGCCTGCAGGACTGCAGCCGCGGCCAGCGCGGCCCCCAGCATCGCTCCGCGCTTCTCGCGAGGAACCAGGAATGCCGCGGCCAGCGCCACATTCACCAGCACAATCTCGAATGAGACTCCGTAGACTCCCGTCCACGCCGTGATGCGGCACAGCGCAGTGTTGTCGACCTGCGCCGTGCCCAGAAGGTTCCAGGGGAATCCGGTGATGTGAAAGCGCGCCAGCTCCACCGCGACCCACAGAAACGGCGCGGCCACCAGCGGGCGACGGTAGTCGCGCGAGCCCCGCGTCAGCAGGCTCAGCAGCAATCCGAAAAACCCGTGATACAGCCCGAGGTAACAGCAGAACAGAAAGAGCGCGAGCGCCGCGGCCGGAGCGCTCAGGCCGCCGTATTGGCGCATCGTGTCGTAGATCCAGTAGCACGTGCCGGCATACCACAGGATGCCGCAGACATACGCCAGGAGGAAGGCCTGCGCCGGCGAGGCAGGCTGCAGCCGCACCGAACCGGCAATCTCAAGTTCTCCGGCGGGACGAGCGCGCAGGATCGCCAGAATCAGCGGGGCGATGGCGAACCAGGAAAGTACGTAAACGCCGGGAAGCGGAAAAATCAGTATCTGAAGAATCGCCGATAATCCGATTAACAGCCAGGCGCTGGGGTGTATTTGCCTCACCGGAAAGGATAACAAAGACAGCCGTCAGCTCTCAGCTTTCAGCTTTCGTTCGTCTACGCTTCGCGCCATGAGGCGGGAACGGACGAACTCGACTACTTCGTGCGTGACGTACTTTGGCGGCCTGATCCGAAATGCTGGGCGGTCTGCGATTGGTTTCAGCGAAACCGCCTGCCATGCCGATTCGCCGGTCTCATGTAAGAGGACCGCACCGGCGCGGTCGAGGAACTCCCTCGCCGAATTCTTGAAGTCGGCCGTAGCCGGATCAAGCACCGTCAAATACAAATCCGTACGCAGGAATTTCAAAACGCTATTCGACTCTATGATCACGTTGCCCGTGCCTTCAATTCTTTTCCGCAGCGCGGGGATGGCCTCAGCCAGCCGACCCTGTTCGGTTCGCACCCACAGCGCATGAGCGGCTCCGGCCAGCAGGAACCGCGATGTGTCGGATTCTCCTGTGCGGTCGTGCTCTTCAGAAATCGCCCAAGCGTGATCAGTGGTCGCGCAGTCGCAGGCTTCTCCATTGGCGGAGCAGACGCCGTGTCCGTACTGCGTAATCTTCACCGCGGTCCAATCGAACTCCGGCAGAGCAGAGATCAGTCCTGCCACAACGCTGGTTTTGCCCACGCTTCGAGAGTGTCCGCCGATAACGATGATGGCCATGGGATTGGGCTTCGGGCTTCCGAATTCCCCTTACAAACCAAATCGCGTAATTCTTGAACCCGAAGCCTGATGGCTGAGGCCTGAAGCCCGCCTTTTCACTTTTTCGCCAACCGCGCCAGCGTTGCCAGTTGCTTCAGATAACCACGCAGCGGCTGCGCCGGAGTTCCCCAGAAAGCTTCACCTTTGCCGCGTAAAATTTTATTCGGCAGAACGCCGCCTTGTCCGCCCAGCATGACGCCTTCGCCGATGCGGGCGTGTTCGCCGATGCCTACCTGCCCGCCGAGGACGGCCCCGTTTTCGACTACGATGCTTCCCGACAAGCCTGCCTGCGCCGCGATCACCACATTTTCGCCGATCTGGCAGTTGTGGCCAATGTGGACCAGGTTGTCGATTTTCGTTCCGCGCCGGATGCGGGTTTCGTCGAGGGCACCCCGATCGATAGTCGTATTGGCACCGATCTCGACGTCGTCTTCAATGATCAGGCGCCCCACCTGCGGAAATTTTTCGTAGCGCCCCGACTTGCGATCGCGCACGTAACCGAAGCCGTCGCTGCCCAGAACCGCTCCGGCATGCACAATCGAACGATCGCCCAGCGTCGTCCCCGGATACATCGTGACATTCGGATAGATCACGCAGTCGCGGCCGATTTTCACACTTTCGCCAATCGCGCAGCCCGCTCCGATCTGCGTGTTCGCGCCGATCTGAGCTCCTTCGCTGACCACAGCCCGTTCTCCGACTCGGGCGCCCGCGCCGAGCACGGCTGACGAATGAACCACGGCCGTGGGATGCACGTTTCCCTGCACATCATTCTCCAGCACCGCGGAGTCTGATGCACTTCTGTAAAGCATCCGCGCAGCCCGCGCGAAAGCAAGTTTCGGTTGATCGCTGATAAGGAGGGCCCGGCTAGTCGAACCGTTCGCCGCAAACTCGCCCGCGATCACCGCAGCGGCGCCAGAGTGCAACGCAGCGGCCAGATGTTTTTCATCCTCGACGAAGACGAGATCCCCGGGCCCGGCCGACGCAATGCTGGCCACGGCGCTCACTTCGACGCTGCCATCGCCTATCAGGCGGGCACCGGTGGCCGTGGCAACCTGGGCGAGCGAGTGCTTCATGGCTCCAACTGTATAGCAGCAGGGCAAAGGGAAGGAAGAGCCGCGCTAGCGGAGAACTCCTGCAAAGAAGGAACGAGGCAAACCGGAAGGTTCGCCAGAAAGGGTTCGCGCCGGGAGTCCGCCGAGCGGGCCCGCTCTACGGCGGAGTGCAGGTCGCGGCGCCCTGGCACATGAGGAAAGTGCCGCTGCCGGCGCAGCTGGAGTCACCGGCACCACCTGTCAAAGTCCATGTTCCCTGCACTACTCCGTTGCTCAAGGTTCCGTTAGTAAGAGTGGTTCCGTTCGAGGTGCCGGTGAGGTTGCCCGTCAGCGAGAGCGTGTTGCCCGACGGCGTCACCGAGTTTACCGTCATGGTCAGCGTGCCCGTAACCTGGTCCGTGCCGGTGTTGGTTGTGATCGTGGCCTGGCCAGACTCGGTTTCAGTGCTGATCCCGTTCTGATCGGTGGCAAAACATGCCCCGTCATTGATGAAGCCGAAGCCGGTGATGTCGAGCGGTTCCGCAGTTCCCGCTGTATTGGGGGTTACCGTGAATGAGGTCACGAAATTCAGCCGGCTGGCCTGGTCCAGGCCTCCAGTAAGCTGCGCCTCCCAGTTGCCGCTGGCCGAGGTCGTGGTAATGGTGGAAGGAGTATTGCTGCCGCAACCACAAACCACGAGTTCCAGCGCCAGCACGAGCAGAGCCAACTTCTTCATGTACCGTTTATACCGTCCTGGGATCGGGATCACTGCTGAGAGATCAATACTGAGAATAGAGAGATGCGGGCAGCCCCGTCAATGGATGTCCTGAGGAAACTGGAACTTAGGTCGGCCCGGGGCGGCGGCCCTGTCCGAGTCGGGCCCAGTGCCGCGCGAGGCATGCCCCCGGCGGCACACCTCGTCCTCGGTTCGCAGACTCGAATTACATCTTCGTCATCGTGAACAGGCCCGAACCGGTGCAACCGGTGCCGCCGGTTAACGTCCAAGTGCCCGCGATCGTATTGCCGTTCACCGTCCCCGAAAGAGTGAGCGTGTTGCCCGACGGAGAGCCCGACTGCAGTACGAAATTGAACTTGCCGGTCACATTCCCGTTGAAAGTTCCGATTAGGGTGAACGAACCATTAGCGACTGCTCCGGAAACGAAACAAGGAGAGTTTGAGGTGAAATTGAAATTGCTGACGCTGAACGTGCCGTCGCCTTTCACCAGCAGCGACACGCCAAAACTGAAAAGAGTCGAGTTATTGGTGTCGGTCAGAGTGGCATTCCACCCACCGTTAATGTTGGCCGGATTGCCAGCGCCCGCCCCGCAACCCGCCAGAACCAGACACACTACGAGCACAACAGCCACCGTGAACTGCTTCATAAATGATTCCTCAATGTGAAATTCGGAAGGGCGCGCTACCTAGGTCTCAAGGGCGCACCGGTGGCCACCGGCTCCGCCACAACTCTTCTTCGCTTAACTTGCTTGCTGAGTAAAAACACCCCGCCTGGAGAATTGTTGCGAAGATTCGGGGAACGCGCCGGACTTCGGCAGACGTGTTGCGTAGATATACCGAGTAGAGATCAAGGTCGGCTTCATCCCGAGCGAAGCCATTCTTCAGGCGAAGAGAGGGATCTCGCGCGGATCGCCATTGTTGTCAATCCCAAAACCGCTCCACTACCCAGTTTCCTTCTACTTTGCGACGCTTCTCGGTCGCCCTGCCACGCCGGCGATCAGAAAGACAAGGGATACACCGATCAGGAATCCGGCGATGAAATGGGAGTAGCGGCCGTGCGCCCATAGATGAACACTAAGCCCTGCGGCCAAGGCCAACGATCCTACCGGTACCAGGAAACTCAAATTTTTCCGCACCATATTGCCTCCAGAAACTCACACTGCTCAGCCGACACCGTCCACGCTTTCGCGGATGCTCGGTGACTGGCTCATTTGGCGGCTGACGCCTCGGAGTCATGGATAGAAGAAGCATGTCGAGCTTTGCTCGACCCGGCCGGGTTCCCTCGACTGCGCTCGGGACAGGCTCCGACCCAGCCCCACACGACTCTATGCGCCACGTTTCGTTTTCAACTCCGCCAGCAACTGCTCGATGCGGTCTTCTTTTTCGAGCGCGGCCAGGCGGTCGTCGAGGTTGTCGCCGGCGATTTCCGACTTGGCTTGGCTCACCGCCTCCGAATGCGCGACTTTGCGCTTCATGCGGTCGAACGCGGCGGCTTTCGATCCGTCGCCCGAGGCCATGCGCGCGTCGCTGGCCTTGCCCACGGCACGGGCGCGGCGATGCTGCGCGATCAGCACGTCGGCCTTGGCCTGCGCCTCGGTGAGCTTCTTCTCCAGTTGCCGCAGAGCGGACTTCAGATTCTCTACCTGCGCCTTCTGGTCGGCGACCTGCTGTGTAAAGTTCTCGCTCATCTCGCGATAGCTTTCCACGCGCAGCAGCGAAGCGCGCGCCAGGTCGTCCTGCTTTTTGTCGACCGAGAGTTCGGCCTTGCGCATCCACTCGGCGACTTTGTCTTCGTTTTCTTTCTGCTTTTTTTCCAGCAGATGCTGGTCGGCGATCGCGATCGCGACCTGAGTCTTGACCTGCAGAAGCTGGTTCTGCATGTCGAGAATCACCTGCTTGATCATTTTTTCCGGCTCTTCGGCCTTATCGATCAGGTCGTTGAGATTCGCTCGAACCAGCGTTGAAACGCGCTCCAGTAGTGCCATGATGGACTCCTTTTTTAGCTATCAGTCGTCAGCTATCAGCTTTCAGCTTTGCTGCTTCGGATTTCTCATTTCGTGAATCCGGTGCACTGCCTCACACTCCGGACAACTTGGTTGCTTGGGACGGATGGAAGCGCCGATCGCTACTCCGATGCCTACGCCGAGGGCGAGCCAGATCGCAACGTGCCCGGCCATGACTCCGAAAACTGCGCCCAGCCCGGCCCCCAGCGCGATGCCCCATCCGGTATGTTTCGATTTGTTGGTCATACGCTCTCTCCAACTTTGCTGCTCCGACTTCTCCTCGCTTCGCTCGCGGGACGGGCGAATACGCCCGTCCCCACACGAGCGGTTGAGACCCCTATTTGCCATCGACTGCCGGCGGTTTTGCCGACTTGTCGCCGATCTGGCGCACCTTGCCGAGCAACTCCGACAATGGCATACCTGAGAGCGTCTCGAACAAAGCCGGCATTTGCGCCGCCATCTTCGTGATGTCGCCGGTGATCTTGTTCATCCCCGACGCATCGCCGTTGCCGGTCGAGACGATGGTGATCTTGTCGACGTTGGCCAGCGGAGCGGCCAGCGCCCTCACCACCTCCGGCATCGCGGTGAACAAGCGGTCGAGCACCGCGGCCTGGTTGTATTCCTGGTAAGCCTCGGCTTTCACGTTCATGGCCTTGGCTTCGGATTCGCCTTTCTTGAAAATGATTTCGGCCTCGGCCTCGCCCTGCGCGCGGATCGACGACGCATGCCCTTCGGCTTCCGCGATCAGGCGCTGCTTTTCCGCCGCCGCAAGAGTCTCAATCCGCTGACGCTCGATCTCCGCACCCTTCAACACGGTCGCAATCAGTTCTTTCTCGCGGCGATTGATTTCCGCCTCCTGCACCTTGACCTGCTGCTCTTTCTCGATCTGCTGCACCTTCACCTGCTCGGCGATGACTTGCTGTTGCATGATGTTGGTCTGGATGTCGTAGGCCTTGTCGGCCTGCGCCTGCTGGCGTTTGGTGACTTCCAGGAATTGCGCCTTCTTCACTTCGAGGTCGCGCTGCGCTTCGGCCTGTTTCGCCATCGACAGCGTTTCCGCCAGCACGCGCTCCTGGTCGGCTTGCGCCTTTGCCACAGCCGATTCCCGGGTCGCGAGCGCCCGCCGGATCGCCGTGTCGCGATCAGCTTCGGCCGCGGCTACGTCCGCATCGCGCTTGATGCGCGCCACGTCGGGCCGGCCCATGTTGGTGATGTACTCATTCTTGTCGCGCACTTCCTTGATCGTGAACGAGATGACTTCCAGGCCCATCTTGTTCATGTCGTCGGCGCAGGTGCCGCGCATGCGATCGGAAACCATCTCCGGCTGCTTCACGATTTCTTCCACCGTGAGCTGCCCGATGATGCCGCGCAGGTGGCCTTCCATCACGAGCCGGATCAGGCCCTGGCGCTCGTCGTCGGTCTTGGTGAGGAATTGTTCCGACGCGGTCAGGATCGACTCGGTGTCAGACTTCACCTTGATCTGCGCCACAGCTTCGACAGTCACGGCCACTCCCTGCTTGGTGTAAAGATCCTGCTGCGGCGCCACGTCGAACGACATCAGTTCGAGCGAGAGCTCGCGGCAGACCTGCACCATCGGAAGAACAACGATCCCATGACCTTTCACTACGCGGGTTCCACCAAATCCGTACACGATGAGCGCTTCGTGCGGCCCCGCTTTGCGATAGAGCCTCGCCATCGCGCTGATCAGGAACAGAATGACCATCACTCCCAGGCCAACGAAAATCCAAATCTCGACCATCTTCGAAATTTCCGGCATAACGCCTCCCCATCAGAATCCAGTTTGAGAACCTGTGTTTGATCCCTTTGTTCACTGCTCTCTACTCGTGCTCCCCCGACAACTCCGTCCACAAGCGGACGTACGCTAAACCCTTCTCGTAACGCGTGACTACGACCTCGACACCTTTCGCGAGCGCGGTGCCATCGTCGCTGCGCGCTCCGCACACGCGCCGTGTTCCCATCTGCGAATAAATCAGCTCGCCGGTGCCGCCTTCGCGGATCTGACTGCAGATGCGCCCCAGTACGCCGACCATTTCGTAGTCCGCCGGGTCCATCGTCTCTTCCTCCGACATCAGTATCCTGGTGAGGAACAGAAAAATGATTCCTCCGCCCACCAGCCCGCTGACAATCGAAAGCGTTAGCCCCAAGCCGACCCACAGCGTGGAAAAACGCGTTAGCAAGTAGCCGGTGCCGCCAAACCACGCCAGAAACGCCGTCAGCGTGACGAAGTTGAACGGCGAAACCCCGCTGTGCGCCGGTTGATTCGGATCGGAGCCGTCTGCGGTCGCCGCTGTGTGCGGCCCCGAACTGTGCGCTGCAGGCGCATGCCCCGCCGGACCATGTCCCGCCAAACCGTGCGCGGCCCGCAGATGCGAAACCGCGTGCCCGTGAACATGCGGCAGATGTAATCGGCCAAAGCGCGAGCCTCCAAGCACGAAAGAAAAGAAGCTGAAGCAGAAGCCGACTGCGAAACAAATCAGATAAAAATCTGCCCAGGTAAATCCTGTCGATGATGTCATCGGATTCGCCTCCCTTCCCCGCTCCCGGCCCCATTCCCCTGACGCTGCCTGCCCGTAGCCGCCAATTCCGGCCGCAATGCCTCGAGCAGGCGATCCGCCAGCCCCGGAGTATCGAGAACCGCGCCCAGCAGCAGCAGGCAGCGCCGCGTATCTTGTTCGCGCGCGGCCTTGATCAGCACCTGGCTGACTTCCGGATCGTTGGCGAACTTCTCCGAGCCCTGCAACAGCCACACATCGAGCTGCCCCTCTGTCGTACGCAAATCCGAAGTCAACTCGGCGTGGTAGCCCTCCGGGTCGTCGACCAGAAACCCCGGATGCACCTTGAAAAACTTCGCCAGCAGCGCCCGCGACGACTGCGTCATATGCGGCCGCGCCCCGCTTTCAATCTGCGACAAATACGACTGACTGATCGACGCCGCTGGCGTTCGCCCCCGGCTCTTGCCCGACTTCCCTTTTCCTAACTCCTCGCGCATGGCCCGCACCAGCTCTAACTGAGTCATCGGCCGTCCCAAGCCGCGCAGCGACCCTTCCACCTCGCGCAAGTACCGTATTTTTTCGCCCAGAGTCATATCTCACATCGCGATAACTATATTGCAATTTGTAATGTAAGGTCAAGGCCTGAATTGCCAACGTTTTCAAGGGCTTGCGGCTTATCCTCTGCACACCCTCGGCAACCGCGACGCAGGCTGGCGCCCAACATCCCTCGTTGCTCAATGTCCTCTGTGTCCTCCGAGGTTGCGGCCCGGACTGAAGAGACTCAACCACAGAGGAACACAGGGGAGCACAGAGGAGCCCGCCCGGCGTTCTCTCCTTGACGTTCTAGGAGAATCTTGCTACTTTCGCCTAGACGCGCAAGGAGAGTGGCTGTGGCGAAACCCGTGGACCTGCTGCAGGGCACGCTCGACATGCTGATCCTCAAAGCGGTTTCGCTAGGACCATTGCATGGCTACGGAATTCTGCTCCGCATCCAGCAGATTTCCGGCAAGCGCCTGGAAATCCAGCAGGGATCGTTGTATCCGGCGCTCTACCGGCTGGAGCATCAGGGCCTGATCGCCGGCGAGTGGGGAGAATCCGACAACAAGCGCAAAGCGAAGTTCTACAACCTGACGGCGGCCGGGCGGAGGCAACTCCATTCCGAGACCGAGAAGTGGAAACGCATGGCGGATCTGATCGCCGGCATCCTGCGCACCACCCCGGAGGAAATATGAACGTCCTGGCGCGTCTGCATTCGTGGTTGAAGTGGATGGTCAAGCCGCGCCGCCTCGAAAACGAAATGGACACGGAAGTGCGATTCCATCTCGAGAGCTACGCCGCGGACCTGGTCCGCAACGGCGTCTCAGAGCAGGAGGCGATGCGCCGCGCCCGCATCGAGTTCGGCGGCGTCGAGTCGCACAAGGACGCTATGCGCGCGTCTCTGGGCCAGCGTTTCTGGAGTGAGCTGTTGGTCGATCTTCGCTACGGCGGGCGCATGTTGCGCAAGAATCCGGGCTTCGCCGCGATCGCGGTCGCCTCCCTGGCGCTGGGCATCGGCGCGAACACCGCGATTTTTACTCTTGCCAAAGCTGCGTTGCTCGATACGCTTTCGGTGCCGCATCCGGATCAGTTGCGGCTTCTCACCTGGACCCAGGACCACCGGTCGCTGGTTTCAAGTATTTGGGGAGACTTCTACCCTGACGGAAATGGCCGCGCCGTGGTCGCATCATTTTCTTATCCCGTCTACGAGCAGTTGCGCCGCAATCACGCACTCGGAGATCTTTTCGCGTTCAAGGAAGTGATTGTCGGCCGCGGCCGCCTGACCGCAACCATTGACGACCAGCCCACCACAGTCACGGGAGAGCTAGTGTCAGGAAATTATTTTGCCGGGTTCGGCGTCGGAACCGTGCTCGGCAGACCCATTGAACCGGCCGACGATGTCGTGGCCGGAGCTCCGGTCGCCGTCATCAGCAATGCTTTCTGGGAGCGCAGCTTTGGCCGTTCGCCGGCGGTCATCGGCAAGACGATCAAGCTCAATCTGATTCCCGTCACTATCGTCGGAGTCGCGCCCCCGGGCTTTACCGGCGCATCGCACGTGGAAGTCTCTCCCGACGTGTTTCTGCCTATGAGCACACAGCCGGTCATCGTTCCGAGGGAAACGGGTTCTATACTCGCGGACCCCGAGATCTGGTGGGTGCAGGTGATGGGCAGGTTGCAGCCCGGCATATCCGAGAGCGCCGCGCGCGCCTCCCTCGCACTGACACTGGATCAGGCGGTTCGCGCGACTATGACCGTTCCCAAGGATGCGACTCTGCCGTCCTTGAGTCTCTCGCCGGGCGGGCGCGGCTGGCTCAGCTATGAGGATCGCCAATTGGAGCAGCCGAGTTCGATTCTTCTCGTACTCGCAGGCCTTGTGCTTCTGCTGGCGTGCGCGAATATCGCCAACCTTCTGCTCGCCCGCTCAGCTGCGCGCCAGCGTGAGATGAGCGTGCGCATCGCGCTGGGCGCATCAAAAGCGCGGATCGTGCGCCAGATGCTAACCGAGAACCTGATGCTGTCGATGCTGGGTGGGATCGCGGGTCTCGCGCTGGGCTATGTTGGGCGCGACGCTATCCCGAGGCTACTGCTGTCGAAATGGGGTTCGGAACCATTCGCGAGCCGGTTTGACTGGCGCGTCTTCGCCTTCACGATGGTCATCTCTGCATTCAGCGGTCTTCTGTTCGGAGTGGGACCGGCATGGCAGGCCACGCGGGCCGTCGTCAACGCCGGCTTGAAAGACAGCGCGGCCACGGCTACCCGTCGCAGCAAAGGTTTCGCCGGCAAGACCCTGGTAATTGTTCAAGTGTCGCTCTGCATGTTATTACTCGTCGGTGCGGGACTGTTCGTCCGTACGCTGGCGAATCTGGCTTCTGTCGATACCGGCTTTCGTCCCAAGGGAATCCTGCTTTTCGCGATTTCTCCGCCGAAACAGCGTTATCCGGCGCCGAAGAACACCGAAGTACTGCATCAGATCGAGGAGGCGATCGCTGCCTTGCCGGGAGTGAAATCGGTCGCACTCTCGGCGGACCCGCTGATCGCGCAAACTGCGTCGAACGACGGCTTCTTTCCCGATAATCAGCCCGACGGCCAGCCGCCGAAAACTGGTCGCGAACAGTTCGTGATGTCGAACTCGGTCGGCCAGAATTTCTTCGCGACCATGGGCATCCCGGTTCTGTACGGCCGGGCTTTCGATTTTCGCGACACGCCGACTTCGCCCAAGGTCGCAATCATCAATCGCGCCCTCGCCCGCAAAGAATTCGCCGGAACCAATCCTGTGGGAAAGACGTTCACAACCGATGAGAAAGATCGGTATGAAATTATCGGCGTCAGCGACGATGCCAAATATGCGGACATGCGCGACGATCCTCCTCCAACTTTCTATGTTCTGTATCTCCAACAGAAAGACGACAGGGAGGATATGACATTCGAGGTGCGCACCAGCGGCGATCCCGCCGGCGCTGTCGGCGCCATCCGGTCCGCCGTGCAGACCGTGGATAAAGACTTGCCTCTGATCGACGTACGAACCCAGAGCGAGCAGATTGAGTCGAGCCTTGCCCCGGAGCGGATCTTCGCGACTCTGGCGGCGGGCTTCGGCGCACTCGCGCTGATCCTTGCGAGCATCGGCGTCTACGGCATCATGGCTCAGACTGTGGCACGCCGCGTCAACGAGATTGGGGTTCGCATGGCGCTGGGTGCACCCGCCCGTCAGGTGCTTGTGATGATTCTTCGCGAGACTTCGTGGCTGGCGGTGATCGGAATCGGCGCTGGCCTTGGGGCCGCTTTGCTGCTGACTCGCTTTCTGAGTTCGATGCTCTTCGGTCTGAAACCAACCGATCCGCTCACGTTGACTTTCGCGGCGGTGCTGCTGTTTGTGATCGCCATGCTGGCGGGCTGGGGACCGGCGCGGCGAGCATCGTTGATCCAGCCGATGCAGGCGTTGCGTCACGAATGAGATTGCGCCTCTCGGCGAATCTCACCGAAAGAAAATTGTGTCCACTCCCGGACACACGCTTTCCAAATCCGGACGCCATTTCCGCTCCCCACCCGTCCAAGACTCATACGACCCTGCAGGAACAATCACTTAGCTCAATTCGTATTTGGATCAGAAGCTGCTGACCCTTGTGCAACTGATCCCCGGGGAAACCATCAAGGAGCAGACCGATGATCTTCCACGAGCTGCGAATCGCAATCCGCCACCTGCTGAAGTCACCCGGATTTTCCGCGACCGCCGTGCTGATGCTGGCGCTTGGAATCGGCGCGACCACCGCCATCTTTTCGATCGTCGAGGGCGTGCTGCTGCGGCCGTTGCCCTTTCCGCATTCCGAGCAACTGGTGGAGCTTTCTGACATCCTGCAAGGCGCAGACGTCGGCGGCAATGGCGAGGCCGGTGTCACAGCGCCCGACATTCAGGCCTACACCCGCGATACTCACGCCTTCGAGAGTCTCGGAGGATACACGCAGGTCGGCTACGAACTCTCTGGAGTGGGCGAGCCGGCCCAGATCAATGCATCGCGCCTTTCTGCCGGCGTGTTTCCAGCCCTGGCAGTCTCCCCTCTGATGGGCCGTTTCTTTACCCGGCAAGAAGATGAGCAGAAAGAGCAGGTCACGGTCGTCAGCTACTCGCTCTGGCAAAATCGGCTGCACGGCGATCCACAAGTGCTCGGCAGCAAGGTCCTGCTCGACCGCAAGCCTTACGTCGTGATCGGCGTCATGCCGCGCAACTTTGAGTTTCCGCTGGTGCCGGGGCACCTGAACAGTACCGAGCTTTGGATCCCGATGAGTCTCCGCCCGGAGGAGCTCGGCCCAAGCGGAGAAGCCGGATGGAACTTCAACATGGTAGGCCGGCTCAAGCCTGGAATCAGCGCCGCCCAGGCGGAGAGCGACGCCGAACGCGTGGCCCAGGAGACGATGCGTGGCTATCCGTCATTCATGGCGAGTTTGCACATCCGCGCGGTGGTGCGTTCGCTGCACGAGGAAACCGTCGAGCAGGCTCGTCAACTGGTGCGGATTTTGTTTCTCGCGATCCTGGTCGTGCTGCTGATCGCCTGCGCCAACCTGGCCGGATTGCTGCTGGTCCGTGCCATCCGCCGCCGCCGCGAAATCGCCGTGCGCCTCGCTCTTGGCGCCCGCGCCCCCGTTTTGCTGCGAGAGGCAATTCTGGAAAGCCTGGTATTGAGTGTCACCGGCGGCCTGCTCGGTCTGGCTCTGGCCGCGATCGCTTTGCGCGTCGGTGTGAGCTGGTTGCCCGAAACCCTGCCCCGCATTAACGAGATCAGCCTGGATTGGCTCGTAGTCCTGTTCGCGCTCGCGCTTGCTGTGCTCACTGGAGTAGTTTGCGGAGTTGCCCCAGCCTTTGCCGCCCTGCGAACCAGCGTGAATGAGACACTGAAAGAGGGTGGACGCACGGGCGCGGCGGGGAGCGGCCACGCGCGGCTCCGATCCGCCTTGGTGATCGGCGAAATCGCCGTCGCTCTCGTGCTCCTGGTTGCCTCTGGATTATTGCTGCGCAGTTTCGAGAAGATGCGGACCGTGGATCTTGGCTATCGTCCCGACCATATCCTGGCGGCCGGCTACTCCCTGCCCCGGCAGCAGTACGCAACCCAGTCGGCAGTAGATTCATTCAACGGCGAACTGATTCGGCGCCTGCAGCAACTTCCTGGCGTGACTTACACAGGCGTTACTTCGTTCCTGCCTGCGACTGGCAGCAACAGCAACACTACATTCGTCGTGGATGGCTACGTCCCTCCTAAAGGCGCAAACATGAACCTGGCGACTCCGGTGACCGTGCAGGGGGATTATCTGCAGGCCATGGGAGTTCCCTTGTTGGCTGGCCGTTTTTTTACTCCGGCAGACACGGTAGACACCCAGCTCGTCACTATCGTGAACCATAAACTCGCCGAGCATTATTGGCCCGGATCGGATCCTATCGGAAAACGACTTCGCATCGGAATGGCCGAAACTCAGACGCCGTGGCTGACAGTGGTCGGAGAAGTCGCCGACGTGCAGGAGTCGTCACCCGACGCTCCTCTCAAAGAACAGTATTACCAACCGATTGTGCAATTCGAAAAATCCGTCGGCTCCTTGGGCTCGCCGGCCGACCTGAATGGCAACGGCGGCTTCGTCGTGCTGCGTACCGCGATGGAACCCGTCGCAATGACCAATGCCTTGCGCGAGGTGGTTCGAGGCATTGACGCGCAGCTGCCGCTGGCCCAGGTCCAAACCATGGAACGCGCGGTCTCTGACAGCGAAGCCCCGCGCCGTTTCAATACCGCGCTCATCTCCGCCTTTGCCATCGCGGCGGTACTGCTGGCGGCACTCGGCATCTACAGCGTCATCGCGTTCTCGGCGGCTCTGCGCGCGCAGGAGATGGCGATCCGGGTTGCTTTGGGATCGCAGCGCTCCGGCATTCTCGGCCTGGTCTTCACTTCCGCGGCCAAGCTTGCGATTGCGGGGTGTGTGATCGGGATGCTGGGCGCAGCCGCCGCGTCGCGTTTGCTCAAGTCGCTTCTGTTCGGCGTAAGCCCATTTGACCCCCTGGTGCTCGCGCTGGCTGCGATCTTTGTGCTGATGCTGGCCCTGGTGGCTTCGCTGCTGCCGGCGGCCCGCGCCGCGTCGATTGATCCCGTGAAAGCGTTGCGGGCCGACTGAACAGGGAACTCGCAGTCGAAAATCCTGAGCAGAACGAAGGATTCCTAGAGCCCAGCCTCAATCCGAGAGCGGGGATCCAAGTAATCGCGGAGGGCGTCGCCGATGAAGTTGAACGACAACACGGCGAGCATAACGGCCAACGCAGGAAATAACACGAGATGCGACGCGTCAAAAAGATGCGCGCGGCCGTCGTTGAGCATCGCCCCCCAGCTTGCCGTAGGCGGAGGAACGCCGAGGCCGAGGAAGCTCATGGTAGCTTCGGCGAGAATTGCTCCAGCCATGCCGATCGCGGCCTGCACGATCACGGGCTGAATAATGTTGGGCAGAATGTGCCGAACAATAATGCGCAGGTCGCTTGCGCCGAGGGCGCGAGCCGCTTCGACAAATTCGCGTTCCCGCGCGGCGAGGACTTGTCCTCGAACCAGTCGCGCGTAGCCAACCCATCCCCCGAGCGAGAGCGCGACCACGAGATTGAATATCCCGGGGCCGCGGAAGGCAACGAAGGCAATCGCGATGAGAATTCCGGGAAAGGAAAGAAATGCGTTCATCAGCACGACATTGATGAAGCGGTCGATGGCGCCCCCGTAATATCCGCCAATCGAGCCGATGATCAGACCGAGCGTGAGCGAAGTCAGCACCACGCAACTTCCCACCAGCATTGAGATGCGCGCTCCGTAGATGGTACGTGAGAGAATGTCGCGCCCCAGTTCGTCAGTGCCGAGCCAGTGCGCGTGTGAGACCGCGTCAAGCCGCGCCGGCAGGTTGATGGCGGCGGGGTCTTGCGGCGCGATCCAGGGCGCGAACAATGCGAATATCACGAAAATGACCACCAGCACCACGCCCGCGGCCGCGAGCGGATTGTGCCGGGCATTTCCCGCAGCCCAGTCGGCAATTCTGTGGCGCGGCGAGATGGCGGCGGTGGACATAGAACGAATCTTAAATGGCAACGCTAAGTGCAGCCTATTTTATCGCCGTTCCTGCGTTAGCCGATCGTTCCAGCATTCAGCTTGGGTTCATCGAGAAGGCTTGAAGTCGAAATACGCAAGATTCATATTTCCTTCGGTAAGAATGTGAACCGTGAGAACGCTTTTACCGGCTGGTAGCCGGAGGCGCACGAGGTTTGCCATGGTGTTCCAGTGATGCCACTGCCGCCAGGCAATAGGATCTGACGCGTTAAACGTGGAGGAGATGGTCAGCGGGGGTGTCGCAGATTTTCCGTTCACATCCAGCGAAATTGTTCCGCCGCGATTCGATGTATACAGAAGATCTGCGGTATAAACGCCGGCGTGAGCGGCCTGCACCGTGATGTTGAACCAGTCGCCCGGCTCAGTCCATCCAACATAAAGCTGATTTTCCGGAGGCTGGACCAGGTCGTACGGGCTGTCGTCGATCTGGTCGTGAAATTTTGTGTAGGAGATGTCGACGCCTTCGTCCATGCGAAATTGGTTGAGGTAGGTTCCATCCGCAGGATTCAACCCTCCGCTGCCGCTATTCTTGGAATCGGAGTCGTGATAAGCGATTCCTTCTCCGCCGCGATCGTAATAAGCGCACTCCACTTTCCCCGGAATCTTCTGCGCTCCACCCCGGTGGCGGCTGTCTTCGTAAGGAGTTCCCTTGTAACTTTTCAGGAAGTTCGTCTGCGCCGCGCAGACGGATGCGGCACACAGGATGACCAGCGCAGCCCCGCGCCAACACAGACAATATCGTGATTTCACCAGACCTCCAGTTTGATGGGCATCACAGCTCGCTGGACAAGGATAAATGGTGGCGCGCTTTCGACCGATCACGAGCGTCGAAAACATCTGTCATCCCGACCGAGTCAGTTGATCTGCGAAGCAGTCAACTGGCGAGTGGAGGGACCTGCTTTCTCTCTGGTTGATACACATGGCGCGTGAACCATTCGGCTGCGAGATCTTCCCATGTTGGATTTCGGCGCTCGATCAGCCAAATTTTCTTCGCTCTGCTCCAACGCTTGAGTTGCTTCTCGCGGTTGATCGCTATGCTCACCTCGTCGAAGGACTCGTAGTACACCAACCGATGGCAGCGGTATTCCTTGCTGAAACCATCGGTCAGGTCGTTCCTGTGTTCGAAAGCGCGGCGGCGCAGATCATTGGTCATTCCTATATAGATCACGCGCGATTTGCTGGCGACAATGTAGACGCTGTAGCAATGATCTCTCATGGCGGAACGCTAACAGCAGGTCCCTCCACTACGCATTGCGATTGAAAACCAAATCGCAATGCTTCGGTCGGGATGACAGTGCTTGGGAGATTGACGAAACCAATTGCAATGCTACGCTCGGGATGAAGGATTTGAAGGTGATACCAAGAGAATTCTATTTCAGGCTGACCATTTCGGAACCGCGATTCAGCCTCACTGCCGAATCCTCGGGTTCGCCACAGAGTACAGCACGTCTGTCAGAAAATTTACAGCCACGTAGGTCAGTCCGATGGCCAGGATACAGCCTTGCACCAGGTAATAATCGCGGCCGGAGATGGCCTGGATCGTCAGGCGGCCGATGCCGGGCCAGGAAAAAATCGTTTCGGTGACGATGGCGCCGGCGAGCAAGGCTCCGAACTGCAGGCCCAGCACGGTGATGATCGGGATCATGGCGTTACGCAGGGCGTGGCGGTAGACGACCGTGCGCTCGGGCAGGCCTTTGGCGCGCGCGGTTCGGATGTAGTCCTGGCTGAGCTCTTCGAGCATCGACGTACGCACCATGCGCGTGAGGATGGCGGCGAGCGCGCTGCCCATGGTGACGGCTGGCAGCACGAGATTGGCGAACGAACCGGCGCCGGAAACGGGCAGCCATCCTAGTTTGATGGCGAACAGGAGAATCAGAATCGGCCCCAGCGCGAAGTTAGGGAACGACAGGCCGAAGAGGCTGACCACCGAGAGCAGGCGGTCGTCCCAGCGATTGCGGCGGCGCGCGGAACGAACTCCCGCGGGGATCGACAGCACGATGGCCACGAACAACGACGCCAGCGTAAGCCGCAGCGTGTACGGATAGCGTTGCGTGATGAGCCGCGTGACGCTTTGGTTGTAGCGAAACGACGGTCCGAGATCCCCGTGCACTAAGCCCTTCCAGTAACGCATGTATTGCTGGCTGAGCGGGGCGTCGAGTCCGTAGGCGTGACGCGTGGCGGCGATGTCGGCGGGTGGCGCGCCTTCGCCGAGCATCTGCTGGATGGGGTCTCCGGGGACAAGATGGATCAGCAGGAAGACGATGCTCACTACCAGCCAGATTACGGGCAGAGTGTAGAGGACGCGTTGGAGGAGTAGTTTCAGGGTTCAGTTCTCAGTTCTCAGTTCTCAGCAAAGCGAGTTGAGCGGAGCCAGCGGTGCTCTCAGGATGACAAGCGATCTGGTCCACTAATCGCCCCCCTGGGCGGCAGCTTCGGCTTCGCCCTCAACGTTGGCCGTTTTCTCGATTCTGACTCTGGCGATGCGGTGACCGTCGAGCTCTTCCACCGTGTAGCGGCGGCCTTCGTATTCGAAGCACTCTCGCAGGGTCGGAATCCTCTGCAGCCGCGCCAGGATGAATCCGGCGAGAGTTTCGAAACCGGCGTCGCGCGGCAGAGTCAGGCCGTATTCAGCTTCGAGGTCGCGGATGTTCACCGACCCCTCCAGGACCAGGACCGATTCGTCCTCCAGCGCGGGCTCGCTCGGCGAAACGTCGAATTCGTCTTCGATGTTGCCGACCAGCTGCTCGAGAATGTCTTCAACCGTTATAACGCCAGCGGTCGAGCCAAATTCGTCGACCACGACGGCGAGATGGCGGCGCCGTTCCTTGAATTCGGCGAGCAACTCGGCGAGAACCTTCGTCTCGGGCACAACCAGCACATCGTGCATGATCTGGCTGATCTGCATTTTGGAGATGCGGACCGCCGTGGATTGCCCAAGATTGCTCAGGCGCAGGCGCATCCAGCGCATGAGATCTTTGTAGTAGAGGACGCCGACGATGTGCTCGGGGCCGCGCTGCGGATCGTAGACGGGGATACGCGAGTGCTGGCCCTCCACCACGCGGGCCAGGGCATCATCTAGCATGAGGTCCGAGGCCAGCGAAAAGATATCCGGACGAGCCACCATGACCTCGCGGACCGTGATGCTGTCGAGTTCAATCGCGCTGTGGATCATTTCTTCCTGAAATTCAGGAATCTGGCCAAACTGGCGGCTCGCGGTCACGATGAGCTTGAGTTCGTCCGGAGAGTGGACCGCGCCTCCGCCGCGCCGCGTGGCCTGCGCGCCAAACATCCGCAGCACCAGTCCGCCCGAGCGGCGCATGAAAAACAGGATAGGACGCGTAATCGTCAGAAAGGCTTCCATGGGCGCGGCGACGGCAAGAGCGATCTGCTCGGCGCGCTGCAGGGCGAGGGTCTTCGGCACCAACTCGCCAAGGATCACGTGCATGTAGGTGATCAGGCTGAATGCAATCGCGATGGCGATGGTGTGGGCGTAAATGGCGGCATGAGGGACGCGATGAACAAACTGAGAGTTTTCCACCAGGCGGGCGGCCATGGGCTCGCCAATCCAGCCCAAAGTGAGGCTGACCATGGTGATGCCCAGCTGAACGCCGTTGACGACTTCGTCGAGGTGCGAGTGCAGGCGCTGCACGATGCGCGCGCCGATGCGTCCGGCCTCAATGAGCTGCTGGATGCGGGTATCGCGAACGCTGACCAGGGCGAACTCTGCGGCTGCAAAGAACGCATTGGCTGCCACCAGGAGAAGGATCAGAAAGACCCGGAGCAGCACAAAGGCGATCATGGAAGGGTAATTCTAACATTTGAAACCATTTGGCAATGGCCAATGACTATGTGGGGACAGCTGCTCCCACATTAAGATTGCCAAGGTAGAGTGCGCGGGATCACAAAATTCCCACTGCCGATGCGCTATCCTTTTAACAAGTGATCTGTCTAACTGGCAGGCGGCATAGGACTTGCCCTACCCGCCCGTTTTTGTGCCGCGCCAGTCAGAAATCATACTTTTTCAGAAACCATCAGGAACAAATGCGGCGTTGGCCGCGTATTACAGATTGAGGGCGAAACTTGGCTCCCAATCTCTACCTTGCACCCCCCCGAGGAGGCTTTGTGAACGGCAACGGACATACTAATAAGAAGAAGCGGCGCAGACTGATTATCTGGGTCTCAGTTGTGACCGTGATCGTGCTGGTGATTGTGGGCGGAGTCTTTGCAGCCAACCGCGGCGGCACCAAGATTGATCCCTCGAAGCTGGCGAAGGTAGAGAAAGGCGACCTGGCCAAGAGCGTAGTCGCGACCGGCAAAGTCACGCCTATCACCAAGGTTGAAGTGAAGTCCAAGGCCAGCGGCATCGTGAAGAATCTTCTGGTCGACTACGGCGACCGCGTGAAGAAAGGCCAACTGCTGGCCCAGCTCGACAAGGTCGAGATTGAGGCGCAGGTGGCCCAGTCCCAGGCGGCGCTGGAAGCGGCGCAGGCAAATTTGGCGAGTTCTCAGGCAGACTTCGAGCGCGCAAAAGTAGATGCCGAGGGTCCGGACGTTCCGCTGCTGAAGCGCGCCTACGATCGCGCCACCGGAATGGCCAAGGACGGAGTTGTTTCCGCCTCGGCCCTTGATGACGCCGAGAAAAACTACGAGATGTCGCTGAACAAGCAGAATGTTGCCAAGGCGCAGGTGACCGTGCTCAAGGCCAAGATCGCGCAGTCGCAAGCCCAGGTGGTGCAGGATCAGGCCAACCTGAAGCAACTCGATGAGCAGCTCAGCTATACCGACATCGTCTCGCCGATCGACGGCATCGTGCTCTCGCGCGATGTGGAGATGGGCGACGCGGTCAGCTCGATCCTGGTGCTGGGTTCGTCGGCCACGCTGGTGATGACGCTGGGCGATACCAGCGAAGTCTACGTCAAAGGCAAGGTTGACGAGAGCGATATCGGCAAGGTGTATCTCGGACAGCGCGCGCGGATCAAGGTTGAATCCTTCAAAGACAAGACGTTCGACGGCAAGGTGACGAAGATTTCTCCGATGGGCGTGGAGAAAGATAACGTCACGACCTTTGAAGTGCGCGTATCCATCCAGAATCCGGGCGGCGAACTCAAGGCCGAGATGACCGCCAACGCGGAAATCATTCTGGAAGAACACCCGAACGTGCTGCAGATTCCTGAAGGGGCAATCCTTTACGACAAGGATAAGAAAGCCTCGGTCGAGATTCCCGATCCCAAGGGCAAGGACGGCAAAGACAAAGTCGCCGTCAACATCGGAATCTCCAATGGCGCCAAGACCGAAGTGCTGAGCGGGCTGAAGGAAGGGGATCAGGTGGTACTGCAATAGTCGCGAGTCCTCGGTCCCAAGTCCCGAGTTGCATGCTCCGAGGCAGCGGCAGGAATGAGATACAGAGACTTGATCGCCTGGAAGAAGGGGATGCAACTCGTCGGAGCGATATATGACACGACCGATTCGTTCCCACAACACGAGATTTACGGGCTGACAAGCCAGCTTCGACGAGCCGCCGTCTCGATTCCGAGCAACATAGCCGAAGGACAGGCACATTACACGAATCGAGAATTCGTTCGATTTCTTCGTCATGCACGAGGTTCGCTCGCGGAGATCGAGACGCAGCTTCTGATCGCACAAGATCGAGGGTATGTGCCGAAAGCCCGAGCGGACGAGTTGATCCATCAGACAGATGAACTGGGACGCGTGCTAAGCGGCTTGATCAAGTCGCTCAAGAACCTCGAAGACGACGGCGGCTAGTCCACCGTTCATCTCGGGACTCGCGACTCGGGACTCAGGACTTCCATGACTCTCTCCGAGATCCTGCGCCAGGCGTTCGGCACATTCCGGGCTCACAAGATGCGAACTTTCCTCACGATGTTTGGCATCGCGTGGGGCATCGCGTCGGTGATCTTGCTGGTGGGACTGGGACTGGGCTTCGGAGTCGACCAGAAAAAGCACATGGAGACCCTGGGCAAGGATCTGGTCATCGTGTGGGGCGGGCGCACCAGTTCGCAGGTCGGAGGGCGCGCTGCCGGACGAGAGATTCATCTCAGCGTCGACGACGCCTACCTGATTCGCGACGAGTGTTATCTGGTCAAGAACGTCAGCCCCGAGTTGCGGCGAACCGTGCCGGAGGTCAGCCAGTACAATCTCGCGAATCGCGGCGTGGTGGGAATGTGGCCTTCGTACCAGGAGTTCCGCTCGCTGATCATTTCCGAAGGCCGCCTGATTACCGAAGACGACGAACGCGAGGGGCGCCGGGTTCTCATGCTGGGCTCGAAAGCCTACCGGCAGCTGTTTCCCGGGCAGCCGGCGATTGGGGCGACCGTGCTGGTGCAGAGCGTTCCTTATCTCGTGGTTGGAGTTCTGAAGGAGAAGAATCAGAATTCGAACTACAACGGCCCCGACAACGATTACCTGTTCGCGCCCTACTCTGCCATTTCCCGCGATTTCCCGCCACCGACCAAACCTGGAGCCGGCATCACGCGTGGCTACCTCGACGACATCGTCTTCGAAGTAGGCGACGCCGAACAGCACGAGGATGCCGTCTTGCAAGTCCGGCGAACTCTGGGCCGCGTCCGCCATTTCGATCCGCTCGACAAAGATGCGCTCTTCATCTGGGACACGATGGAAGGCGCCAAGCTGGTCGAGAAAATTTTCGGAGTGATCACACTCTTCTTCGGCTGCGTCGCGATCGTTACGCTTTGCCTGGGCGGCATCGGCGTGATGAACATCATGCTGGTCTCGGTCACCGAACGCACCCGCGAAATCGGCACGCGCAAGGCGATCGGCGCCACCAAGCGCGACATCCTGCGGCAGTTCTTCGCCGAATCCGCCATGCTGACGCTGGTCAGCGGAGCCCTCGGCCTCGCGTTCGGGATGGGCACTTGCATCGCTCTACAGGCTTTGCCGCTGCCCGATTTTGTTCCGCATCCGATTATTTCGCCGATTTCGATTATCGCTTCAATTCTCACGCTTTCGCTGATTACCGTGACCGCAGGCATGTATCCTGCCCAGCGCGCCGCGGATATGACACCTGTCGAGTCACTACGCTATGAATAACTCTCGCACTCTCCGCTCAGATGTTCCTTGCTCGATTACCGTGTCCAGCCGGCCGTTTCCGGGAGCTTCTCTTTTCGCTTCCCTCGCGATCGCGCTGGTCGTGCTCGCTTCCGCCACGGCGTTCGCCTCCACGCCGCAAGGCACATTCGACCGGACGCTCACGGTGAACGGCACGGTCGATCTCGAAGTGCTCACCCATTCGGGCGACGTCACCATACGCGCCGGTTCTTCGGGGTCGGTGCAGATTCACGGCAAGATCTTCGTCAGCAACCGCTGGTTGGGGGGCGACCACCAGGCCGAGGTCAGCCAGATCGCGCAGAATCCTCCGATTCACCAGGAGGGCAACAGCGTTCACATCGACTATGTGGCCGAAACCCACAACATCTCGGTCGACTATGAGATCACCGTGCCCACCAACACTGTCGTCCACTCTCACACCGGTTCGGGAGATCAACTCATTGAAGGCACGCACGGCAACGTGGACGTGCAGACCGGCTCGGGCGATGTGAAGCTGAACAACCTCACCGGTGAAATTCATTTACAGACTGGCTCCGGCAATCTCCGCGCCCACGAGGTTGCAGGCCCGGTCCGGGGCGGCACGGGAAGCGGTGACATTGAAATCGCAGAAACCGGGTCGGGCGACATCGACATGCACACCGGCTCAGGAAATATTGGAGTGCGCGGCATTCACGGCGCCTTCCACGCCGAGACCGGCAGTGGCGACATTGCGGTTGAGGGCACGCAGACGGGCGCGTGGGAGATCCACACCGGCTCGGGCAATGTGCGGGCGCATCTGCCCGCGAACGCCGCCTTCGACGCCGATATCAACACCAGCTCCGGCACCATCGACGTCAATTCGCCGATTGAAATGACGGTGCAGGGACGGGTGCAGGAAACGCGCAAACAGATTCACGGCAAGGTCCGCGGCGGCGGGCCGTTGCTCTCGGTGCGAACCGGTTCGGGAGATATACAGATCGACTAGAAAACCTTTGCCACGGATTTACGCGGATTAACACGGATACAGCATGATTCACGGTCTATCCGTGGCAATCCGCGAGAATCCGTGGCGAATTTTGAATTGCAATGTTTATCAAGGAACTCATCACGCAGGGTTGGCAGTCGCTCATGCGCGACCGCATGCGCTCGACGCTTACCATGCTGGGTATTGTGTGGGGACTGGCGTCGGTCGTATTGCTACTGGCTTACGGCCAGGGGCTGGGCGGCTGTGTGCTGCATGCGTTTCTGAACATGGGGGACAATGTGATGGTCCTGTGGCCGGGACAGACCAGCATGCAGGCCGGCGGCGAGCGCGCCGGAAAGGCCGTGCGATACGAACTCGAAGACGTGGAGGCGATTCGCGACGAAGTTCCGATTGTGCGCGCCGTCAGCGGTGAGATCGATCGCGATTTCGGATTCAAGGTCGGCACGCGCATGGTCTCGCTGCAGGTGCGCGGCGTCGACATGCCCTACGGACAGATGCGCAAGCTCGACCTGGCCGACGGCCGTTATTTCAACGAGAGCGACTTTTCCGACCATCATCGCGTCGTGATCCTCGGCTATAACGCCGCCAAAAAAGTATTTCAGGGCGCGCCTGCGCCCGGGCAACACGTCGAAATCGGCGGGCTGGATTTCGAAGTCATCGGCAGCCTGCGCAACAAAATTCAGGACTCGATGTATCAGGGTCCCGACAACGAGAATGGATTCATTCCCTTCGCCCTGATGCGCGATCTGAAAAACATTCGCGATCCGGATGAAATCATCATCCAGCCCACTGCGCCTGAACTTAACAAAAAGGCGCTCGCAGCAGTACGCGAGGTGGTCGCGCGCCGTCATCACTTCGACCCCAAAGACGACAAAGCTACGCCGGTCTGGGACACGATTGAAGACCGCGCCATGATCAACGGTTTTTCCCTCGGCCTGCAGGCGGTGCTCGGAGTAATTGGCATCATCACGCTCGCGGTCGGAGGCATCGGCGTGATGAACATCATGCTGGTGTCGGTGACCGAGCGGACCCGCGAAATCGGCCTGCGCAAAGCTATCGGCGCGCGCCCTCGCCATATTCTGGTGCAGTTTCTACTAGAGGCGCTGGTGCTGACGTTCGTGGGCGGCCTGATTGGGATGGCGTTTGCGGAGGTTCTGACCTGGGCGATCCCGCCCATGCCGCTCTACGACGAGTTCTACAAGACCGCCGACCACGAGGGCGCAATCTTCCTGCACGCCTCGATGAGCGTGATGATTATTTCGTTCGTGATCCTGTCGCTGGTAGGAATTGTCTCCGGCTTCTTCCCTGCCCTGAAGGCGTCGCGGCTGAATCCGATCGAAGCGCTGCGCTACGAGTAAGGCTTCGCCCGCTTTGCCGGACAAGTCTCTCTATAAAACCCCTGACTTTGACGACGAAAACCGCTGCCGCAGTTTCTGCCATTCTTCGGTGGGAAACAGGCGCGGCCCGACCTCGATGAGGCGCGGCGTCATGTTGAAAACCGCGATCCGGGTCCACGGCCTGCCGTCCCGCATCCGCAGCCCTTTTTCGTTGAGGTCGCTGACGACGCTCGAATAGGGGAAGTCCTGCACCAGCAACTCCATCATGAGCATGAGCGTCCGGTTCTCGAGGGGATCGATCTCCAGGCGCTGGCAATCATCGGAAATGCGCAGTCCATACGGGATGTCCTCAGCGAAGGCGCCACTGCTCGGCGCCTCCGACTCGGGCAGCTCGCGCCGCCATTCGATCGATACCAGTTGCCATCCCGCCGAAGTGCGCTGCCGCATGATTTCGGGACTGAAGGGGCCGGAAATAACGTCGCGAATCCGTTCGAAGTGCGCCATGATAAGCCTCCGGGCAATGTGCTCCGACGAACGCAATGGCAATTCAGCTGCCAGAGTGCGGGTGTGGCGCAAAGCTCGCATGTCGCTCTAAGGAATTGAAATCGGCAGGGCTCGGGGTTCGAGCTTTGGAATTCGGCTGTCCGATTTTGCGAATCACTGTTCGCTTCCGGACGCTTACCACTCGCTTTCTTTGACTTATCGACTTACCCCTTCCGTGTATGCGAAGCCCGACTGCGATCAGCATGCACAGGCCGCACTGCGACCCCGCATCAGGCGTTTCAAAGCTGCGATCGTCCGGCCGGCGTTCTTCCGTATTGCCGGATCATTGGACTGATCGCGCATTTTCTCCACGTATTCGATGGCCTCGGGAATGGTCGCGCTTCGGGTGCGCAGAGCGCCTTCGAATTTCCACTCCCCGGCGGTGGGCGAGCTCGCTACCGTGGTTCTCCCGGCATCGTTCGATGGCGGACGGACGAAGACCAGAGAAAACGTCTCGGCCATCACGATGCTGCCGCTAGGAGTGGGCGGCTTGAGGCGCAGGGCCGAATCGATCGTTCCGTAATAGTCGTTCCACTTGGTATCGACTTGAGCTCGATCGCCGTGGACCCAGTCCTCGCCGACCAATCCGCCCGTGGATACTACAGAAATCTCCCCGTCCTGAGGATAGGCCTCCGATTTCTCGAAGAGTTTTGAAGCTCGATTCCACCCGGCCGGCGTTAGAAGGTCTCCTGAGGCAATCAGCTTTTCGTATCGCCGAATCAGCCGCTCGGTCGCCGTTAATGGCTTCTTAGCGACCTGTGTCATCGCAGCTGTCACGTTGAGGGAGAAACTCACTAGCAGCACAAGACAGCGCTTCGCGAAGTGAGGGAAGCCTCGTTTCATCCCGAGTGGGCCAGTCAGCATTAGACAAGAATAGACGCAGCCGAAAGAAGCTCCACGTTACTTTCGCGGGAAATTCCGCTTATGCGCCGATTGCGATTTCGGAACTCAACCGAAGTTATTACCTCCGTGCCTTGACGCATGCCTTCCCAGACCATTAATTTCGCTGTACGGAGTTTTTTGTCTTCCAGCGAGGGCACGGTGCCGCATCGTCCGATTATTACTCTGACCACCGATTTTGGGCTCAACGACCATTTTGTAGGCGCGATGAAGGGCGTGATTCTCGACATCGTGCCCGAGGCTGCGATCGTCGATATCTCGCATGCCGTGCAGCCGTTCGATGTGCTGGATGGCGCGCTCGCCATTTCTCAGGCCTATTCTTACTTTCCGACGGGGACGATTCACGTAGTTGTGGTTGACCCCGGGGTGGGCACGCCGCGGCGGCCGATTTTGGCCTCGAGCGACGGCTACCACTTTGTTGCTCCCGATAACGGCGTGCTTTCCATGATCTACGCGCGCGAAGAGCGCATCCACGTGCGCCACGTCACCGCGGAGCACTATTTCCGCCAGCCTATCAGCAACACCTTTCATGCCCGCGACATTTTTGGCCCGGTGGCGGGATACCTGGGCAAATATGTGGACTCGCATAAATTCGGCGATGAGATTGAAGACTACGTGAAGTTCGCTGCGCCCCGGCCGAAAGCCGCGGGCGAGAACCGAATACGCGCCGTGGTGCTGAAAGTCGACCGCTTCGGCAACCTGATCACCAACGTGACCCCGGCTGACATTCCGGCGCTGTTCGCCGAAAAACCGCCGGAGTTCAAGATCGTAGTAGGAAGCCGCGAGATTACCGACATTCGCTCGTCCTATGCCGAGGGCGGGCCGGGAGAAGTTTTCGGCATTCTCGGCAGCATGGGTTATCTCGAGATCGTGTCCAACCGCGCGGCCGCGGCCCAGATCACCGGCGCGGCCAAGGGCAGCGAAGTCAGCATCCAGCTTGGCGGCGGAGCGGCGGCCGGCAAAGGCGCGTAGCTGACCTCTGACCTCTGACCTCTGACCTCTGACCTCTGACCTCTGACCTCTGACCTCTGACCTCTGACCTCTGACCTCTGACCTCGAGAGATGCGAAAC
>Ga0074044_10000318_pt1 | contig 48106 bp, 38 predicted proteins | sample BogForMeECP23OM1_FD_94443 | JGI IMG/M metagenome (GOLD analysis project Ga0074044, IMG submission 94443) | Bog forest soil microbial communities from Calvert Island, British Columbia, Canada - Bog Forest MetaG ECP23OM1 | ecosystem: Environmental > Terrestrial > Soil > Wetlands ...
CGCAGCAGCGCGCCACCGCCGGTTGACTTCCAATCCCGTGAAAACACCGAGTTTGAGCCCGAGTGGTTTTCTTCGGCGCGAAGTTCGAGGATTGAGCCCTTGGAAGCCGCAATAAGCCGCCGCATTTTTTCGATGGGCGGCGCGTAAATCCAGTTTTCCGCGTAGCAAAACCGCACGCGATTCCGGTGCACGGCTTCGCGCACCGCCTCGGCGTTGTTGCTCGCGCCCTCCCGCATGCGGGCCCGCGGCACGCGGGAACCGATGGGCTCGGGGTCACCGGCCACTCCGAAATATCCGGTAAGCGGCTTCTCCAGGATGATGTGCTTGCCGGCGTCGGCCGCGCGAATCACAAATTCATGGTGCAGTGCCGGCGGCACGCAGATATCCACCACATCGATATCTTTCCTGGCCAGCAGAGAAGCGTAGTCGTCGGTGACGAACGGGATCCCGGCTTCCCGCGCCAGCGCGCCGCCGCTTTCCCTGGTCCGGGAGCAAACTCCCTGGATGGCCACGAGGTCCCGGGGCAGCCGGGCGTAATTTGCCAGATGCATCCGCGCCCCGTGGCGCGCGCCCACCAGACCAATGCCGAGAGTCTTCATTCGAGATTTCCTATCGGACCTTTTCTCCCATGACCGTCATGGGTCTTTCAGACCAGCGGGTCACATTGTGCCCCGTCTGACATTGATGACAAGAACCGGCTCAGTCGTTAAAGTTCAAAAAACGGGACAGGTGGCGACCCTAACCAGTGCGAAATTGAAACAGGTTCTTGGGTGCTTGCAAGAATTCAATTTGCTGCGCGAAGCCTTGCTACCGGTTATGTCTATGCCGTTCAGCAGAGGCGTCCAACCAGCGGGCTTTGCGCTTTCCTGACACTCCCTTCGTGTTATTAAAACAATGAAACAAACAGATGGCTAATTCAGCGGCATGTTGCTGCACCCTCAGTTGGTCGACAGCGCCGCCGCCGCATCCAGCTTGGCCGACAAGATACCAACCGCGTTACCGTGCTCATCCACCAGCGCGCCGCCGGAATTGCCCACCCCATGTCTAATCAAACTGTATTCCCCAAGCGTAGCGAGCAATCAAGGCAATCATTTATCGGAAGCTGATGAAGTTAATTAATTGGCTCTATCTGCTCGTTGGGATGTGAATAACTTTAAATTGACAAAAATGGAGGTCGGCGGACGATGCGATCAGTCAGTCGGAAAAAACTTAAACCTATGAAACCCTATGAAAACGAAATTCAAATCCACCATTCGTACCACATGTCATTCAATCGGCGTGGTCTGTGCGGTTGCGGTCGTCTTGCAGTTTGGAGTGCTTGCCGGTTCCGCCCAGACCGGCACATACCTGTTTAGTGGGTCGGAGACGACTATCACACTGAACCCCGGCCTTTACGACATCACTGCCTACGGCGCTCAGGGCGGCAACGGCAATGGCGGCGCCGGCGGCCTCGGAGCGGAAATGTCAGGCCAATTTAACTTCGCGGGTGTGACGACCCTGACCCTTCTGGTCGGCGGCGCCGGCGGCGCCGGCGGCATCGGCTTCGGCAGTTACGAGGGAGGAGGAGGAGGAGGCAGCTTCGTTGTCAACGGCAGCACACCGCTGGTCATAGCCGGCGGCGGCGGCGGCAGCGGCTACAGCAGCGCAGGAGCCGCAGGCGTCACCAGTGCCAACGGCGGGGCCGGTATCGGTTTGGACGGCGGCCCCGGCGGCACCGGCGGTGGTGGTGGCTCCATCGCTCTGGGCGGTGCCACTAGCTCCGGCGGCGGAGGAGGCTTCTACAGCGCAGGAGGCACTGGCCCCGGTACCGCCGACGCCGGCGGGGGAAGCAGCTTCTTGAGTGGCGGTGCGGGAGGCAGTGGCAACAGCGGCGGCGGCGGCTTCGGTGGCAACGGCGGCTTCGGTGGTGGAGGCGGCGGTGAATACTGGGTTTTACTCGGAGGAGGAGGTGGAGGTTACAGCGGCGGCGGCGGCGCGCAGGGCAACAACGGCGGCGGCGGCGGCGGTTCCATCATTGATTCATCTGCAATAATGGACCTCGCCGAAGTTTCCGGCGTCGCAAGCCCCGACGACTCACCCAATGGCGAGATTATTATTACTACCGCAGTTCCAGAACCCACCACCTTGGCCTTGGCCGGTTTAAGCGGGTTGTCCCTGCTGCTGTTCCGTCGTCAGCGGAAGTAGTTCAGTTTGTTTTCATTCGCCCCGCTCTGGGAAACTGGAGCGGGGTTTTTGTTTTCCAGCATGAGCACGACATTTTTATCAAACGAACCTTGCGGAGAGCTATCGAGCTTCATCCGGCAGTAAGCGGTGCTCAACTTTGCAGAGCACGTTATCCTCAACACAGCGCGGTTGTGGACAGAATTTTCGAGCGACCAGAAACAACGGTTGCAGAAGGTGCTTTTCCCCCAAGGCGTGACTTTTGCGGGCAGGATTTATAAAACCACCGAAACCTGCTTGATTTTCAAGCTGTTGCAGTAATCCGAGGTGGAAAAAACAAGTTTGGCGACCCCACCGGGAATCGAACCCGGGCTACCACCGTGAAAGGGTGGTGTCCTAACCGCTAGACCATGGGGTCACCAGAGCGCGCAAATATAATCACCGCCCACCCGCTGTCACGACAATTTAATAAGGTGGCACAGGCTTCCAGCCTGTGTTTCGGATTTCACAGGCAGAGATGCCTGTGCCATGGTTCAAATTCAAGTTTGCTACAGCCGGTTTTTTCCAATAGGCTGCATTGATTCTGAAATGAAAATTTTTATTGATGGCAAATATTACGACGAACGCAATGCGAAGATCTCGGTCTTCGACCACGGACTGCTTTATGGTGACGGGATTTTTGAGGGCATCCGCGCCTATCACGGCCGCGTGTTCAAGCTCCGGGAGCACATTGACCGGCTGTTTTGTTCGGCCAAGGCCATCCTGCTTGAAATTCCGATGTCGTCCGCGCAAATCACACGCGCCGTTGTCGAGGTGTGCCGGGAAAACAAAATCCGGGACGGCTATATCCGGCTCGTGGTGACGCGCGGCATGGGCACGCTCGGCTTGAACCCGAAAAGCTGCAAACGTCCGTCGGTCATCATCATCGCCGACAAAATCCAGCTTTATCCGCCGGGAGTTTACCAGCGCGGTCTGGACATCATCACCGTGCCGACGACGCGCAATTTGCACAGCGCGCTCAACCCGGCCATCAAGTCGCTGAATTATCTCAACAACATCCTCGCCAAAATCGAGGCGAACAACGGCGGTTGCGAGGAGGCGGTGATGTTGAACGCGGAAGGGTTCGTGGCCGAATGCACGGGCGACAATTTGTTCATTGTGAAAAACGGCGCGCTGCTCACGCCGCCGCTGTCGGCGGGCGCGCTCTACGGCATCACGCGGCGGACGGTGATTGAACTGGCCGAAGAATCCGGCTTGAAGGTGTCCGAGCCGAACCTGACGCGTTACGATTTGTTCAGCGCGGATGAATGTTTTTTGACGGGCACGGGCGCGGAAATCGTGCCGGTGGTGAAAATTGACGGGCGGGTCATTGGCACGGGCAAACCCGGCCGGGTCACGCGCCGGCTGGAGGATGAATACCACGCCTTGACGAAAGTCTCCGGCGAGCCGATATACAGATAGCGTTATGCTGTGCTCCAATTGCAAAGAAAAGCCGGCGACGGTGCATCTGACCCAAATCGTGGGTGACAAGATGCAGAAGCTGGATTTATGCGAGGATTGCGCCAAAGCCAAGGGCGTGAATGATCCGGGCGGTTTCGCGCTCGCGGATTTGATGCTCGGCCTCGGGGCGTCGCAGGAGATGGAACAATCTTCCGGCGGTGTGGAAATCAAGTGTCCGCGCTGTGGTTTCACGCAGGCGGACTTCAAAAAATCGGGACGGCTCGGTTGTCCGGAGTGTTATAAAACCTTTGCGGAGGGCCTGGAAGGTTTGCTCAAGACGATGCACAAAGGCACGCGGCACGCGGGCAAGGTGCCGGAAGCGTTGCGGGCAACACGCGAGCAGGCCGACCGGCTCAAATCGCTGCAAAAGAAACTGGACAAGGCCATCAAAGAGGAAAATTTCGAACAGGCCGCCCAATTGCGCGATGAACTGAAGCAACTGACCCCGCGCGGGACGGGTTTGACGGTGACGTGAGCCATGGACATCCACAAATTTCTCATTTCACCCGCTGAGACCGCGCAACGGCACGGCCCGCACGACCGGATTGTCATGTCGAGCCGCGTCCGGCTCGCGCGCAATCTGAAGGACGCCACGTTTCCCGGCTGGGCGAAAAAGCCGGAGCGCGTTCGCGTGTTTGATTTGATCCGTCCGGCGGTCGAAAGTTTGCCGGAAATGAAGGACGCCTTTTCCGAGACGATGGACAATCTCAGCGCGCTCGACAAACAGATTCTGGTCGAGCGGCATTTGATCAGCCGCGAACACGCCGCGAAAAGTTCCGGCAGCGGCCTGGTGCTGAACCGCGACGAAACGTTTTGCGTGATGATCAACGAGGAGGATCATTTGCGGATGCAGGCATTGCGTCCCGGTTTGCAATTGCGGCAGGCGTGGAGCGCGATTGATCATCTGGATTCCGAGCTGGAGAAAAAACTCGATTACGCCTTCAACAACGACCTGGGTTACATGACCGCGTGTCCCACCAATCTGGGCACGGGCATTCGCGTGAGCGCGATGCTGCATCTGCCGGGACTCGTTTTGTCCGAGCAGATCAATCCGATCATTCAATCGGTCAACAAGCTTGGCCTCGCGGTGCGCGGGCTTTACGGCGAAGGCACGGAAGCGCTCGGCAACATTTTCCAGGTGTCGAATCAAATGACGCTCGGCGAAAACGAAATAACCATTGTCGAGCGGCTGGACAAGGTTTTGTCCCAAATCATCGAGCACGAGGAAAACGCGCGGCAGACGCTTTTGGAGAAAAAGCCGAAGGTCGTTTACAACCACATTGGCCGCGCCTACGGCATTCTGGCCAACGCGCACAGCATTTCATCGAAGGAAACAATGAACCTGCTCTCGCTCATGCGGTTGGGTGTGGACATGAGCCTGTTTCCCGGCACGGAACGGGCATTGGTGGATGAGTTGTTCATCCTGACGCAGCCGGCGCATTTGCAGAAACAGCTTTCGGATAAATTGTCCGCCGAGGAACGCGATTTGATTCGCGCCGACATGCTGCGCGAACGTTTGAAAAACACGGGCCGGCCGGTGGCAAAACATTTCGGCGCGCCGGGGACGGGGAATTGAATCCAATTTATTTTCGAGTTGGAATTAACTCGTTAATGTCGGCAGCGCGGAGCAAACGGATTTCTTCAGTAGAATAATCATAATCGCGGACGAGACGGTCGTTTAACTTTTTCCGGAGTTCCGCCATAACTGCCGGGCCATTTGGCAGCGCATACAAACGAAGAGGCAAACGAGAGCCGTCCTTAAAACATAAAAGCAACGCATCTCTTCGTGCGGGCAAATAAATCCGCCTTACCGTATTCCAGATGGGAGCAATAACAGAAAGAATATCAAGCCCTGCACTTGCAGCAGACCCCGGTTTGTCACGTTTAAGGACTTCGCCGACAACGCCAATGGGCAATCCAACAATAACTTTTTCGATTGAAGCCAATGGAAAAACTTGCTGGACAGAAGAACCGCAAATCAATTCAGTTTCTGTTAGACGCCAACGTTCCTTGTTCAATAGTTTCCATGCATGCCAAAGGCCGAACAGAAAGCCCGGAATGAAAGTGCAAATCGTCAGCGGAAGCGGCGGTTTGGTTGACGGAGAATTTAAGTATAAATAACTTATCAAAAGCAACAAAGGTATTGCGCCGATGACGGTAAGAAGAAAAATCAAAACAACAGCCGCCGGCCACTCGGAACGGTTTGGTTGAGTTTCGTTCATTGCGATTTTGACTTTGCTCCCGCGAACATTTTCCGTCGAGCGGAATTTTGCATGCGATGAACTGAAAACGTTTCATTAACACCGGGCTTCAGCCCGGTGAAGCGATAGTTCTGTGGCGGAAAACTGTTTCAACAGTTTTTTTGATTCGAATTTGAAGCCGTTGAAACGGTTTTTACTCCGGCTTCGATTCAACACCAGGCTAAAGCCGCGGGATTAATGAGAGCGTCGAGTTGCTTCCTGACGTTTGAAATTGTCCAAACTGTATTGGACAAAATGGCATAAGAGTTGCATTATATTGCGGTTATGAGTGACGAAGCTATGAGCAATTTCACGCCGCGCGCACAGCAGGTGCTGGCGCTGGCGCGCAAGGAAGCCGACCGGTTCAATCACAATTTCCTCGGCACGGAGCATCTGTTGCTGGGCTTGATCAAATTGGGACAGGGCGTTGCTGTCAACGTGCTCCAAAAAATGGGTCTCGACCTCGAAACCGTCCGCATGGAGGTCGAGAAACAGGTCGGCACCGGCCCCGACCAGAAAATGATCGGGAACATTCCTTACACCCCGCGCGTGAAAAAAGTCCTCGCGCTCGCCTCCAAGGAAGCCAAGGCGCTCAATCACACTTACGTCGGCACGGAACACATTTTGCTCGGCCTGCTCCGCGAGGGCGACGGTGTCGCCGCCAAGGTGCTCAAAAATCTCGACGTGGACATCGAGCAGGCGCGGCAGGAAATTTTGAGGGAGCTGGATCCGAATTTCACCGGCGAGGAATCGTCCATTCCCGAGGCTGGAGAAAAAGGGCCGGGTGCGGGGCCGGAGAAAAAGGGCGAAGTCAAAACGCCCGCGCTCAAGGCGTTTGGCCGTGACCTTACGGAAATCGCGCGCAAAGGCGACCTGGACCCGGTCATCGGCCGCAAAAACGAAATCGAGCGCGTCATTCAAATTCTCTGCCGCCGTACCAAGAACAATCCGGTTTTGCTCGGCGAAGCGGGCGTGGGCAAGACGGCCATCGTCGAAGGCCTGGCGCAGGAAATCGCCAGCGGCAACGTGCCGGAAATCTTGCGCGACAAGCGCGTTGTCACCCTCGATCTCGCGCTCATGGTCGCGGGCACGAAGTATCGCGGCCAGTTTGAAGAGCGCATCAAGGCCGTCATGGACGAGATTCGCCGCGCGAAGAACATCATTTTGTTCATTGACGAATTGCACACCATCGTCGGCGCCGGTTCGGCGGAAGGCACGATGGACGCCTCGAACATCATCAAGCCCGCGCTCAGCCGCGGCGAGATGCAATGCGTCGGCGCCACCACGCTGAACGAATACCGCAAATACATTGAGAAGGACGCCGCGCTCGAACGCCGTTTTCAAGCCATCAAAGTCGAAGCCCCTTCGGTGGACGAGGCGATTTTGATTTTGAAGGGCCTGCGGCGAAAATACGAAGATCATCACAAGGTTGAATTCACGGACAAAGCCGTCGAAACCGCCGTCAAATTGTCCGACCGTTACATCACCGACCGGTTTTTGCCGGACAAGGCGATTGACGTGATGGATGAATCCGGTTCACGCGCGCGCATCGGCACGATGACGCGGCCGCCGGAGACCAAGGCGCTCGAGGTTGAGATTGAGGAAATCAAAACCGAAAAGGAACGCGCCATCAAGAACCAGGATTTTGAAGGCGCGGCCTCGATGCGCGACAAGGAAAAGCAGGCAAAGGAAAAACTGGAGTCCATGCTCGCTGCGTGGCGCGTCAGCCGCGAGGAAAAGCGCGTGGTGGTGGACGAGGATGACATTTTTCACGTCGTCGCCAAATGGACCGGCATTCCCATCAAACGCATGGGACAGGACGAAACGCAACGGTTGCTCACCATCGAAACCGAGATGGAAAAGGTCGTCATCGGCCAGCGCGAGGCGGTTTCGGCCATTTGCAAGGCATTGCGCCGTTCGCGGGCGGATTTGAAAGACCCGCGCCGGCCCATCGGCACGTTTTTGCTGCTGGGCCCCACCGGCGTCGGCAAAACCCTGCTGGCCAAGACCATGGCTGAGCAGATGTTCGGCGACGCGAAATCGCTCGTTTCCCTCGACATGAGCGAATACATGGAGAAATTCAACGTCTCGCGCCTCATCGGCTCGCCGCCGGGCTATGTCGGTTACGAGGAAGGCGGTCAGCTCACTGAAAAGGTGCGCCGCAATCCCTACTCCGTCGTGCTCTTCGACGAGATTGACAAGGCGCATCCGGACGTGTGGAACATCCTGTTGCAGATTCTGGAAGAGGGCAAACTGACCGACAACATCGGGCGGGTCGTCAATTTCCGCAACACCATCGTTTTGATGACTTCCAACGTCGGCTCGGACGTCATCAAACGCCAGTCCACGCTCGGTTTCTCGCCCATCAGCGATGAGGCCAGCTACGAAAAAATGCGCGAACGCATCATGGACGAGGCCAAGAAGATGTTCCGCCCCGAATTCCTGAACCGGCTGGATGACCTGATTGTGTTCCGTTCGTTTACCAAGGCCGATCTCATCCAAATCCTCGACTTGGAAGTCGGGAAGGTTTTGGAACGGCTCCGCCATAAAAACATCCGGCTCGAACTCGATGAAAAGGCGAAGGACTTTCTCGTTGAGAAAGGCTATGACCCGCAATACGGCGCGCGTCCCATGCGCCGCTCGGTGGAACGTTTTCTTGAAGACCCGCTGGCTGAGGAAATTCTCAAGGGCAATTTGCATGCCGGCGAGCCAATCGTTGTCACTTCCGACAAGGACAAGCTTGTGTTCAATCAAACCGCCGCTGCTGCGGGTGCGCTGTCGAGTTGATTACGCGCTGCTTCAACACCGAATCGATCCATTTCAAAACAGCCGCTGTCTGTGTCATCAAAAACTATCGGGATGGACGCTGGGAGGATTGTGGATTGTTAGCAACCCAGGCTTGTGTTTGGCACTGTAAGTCACTATCCTGGCGTTGTGGTGCGAGCGATGAAAGCTGGTCGTGATGCGATTGTGGCAACGAGACAGCACGTGATTGTGCCTGATTCTCTTGTTGCAGCCGTGTCTAATCGCGACAAAGTCACTGGCGCACCACACGACTTTTATCGCTATCCTGCCCGGTTCTCACCGATTTTCGCACGCGAAGCGATTAAAACTTTCACCAAGCCGGGCGACTTTGTTCTCGATCCGTTTTGCGGAGGTGGCACGACGTTGGTGGAAGCCCTTTCTCTTGGTCGCCGCGCTGCCGGGATGGATGTGAGTTCGCTCGCCGCGTTTCTCGCGCGAACCAAGACGACACCGATTTCAGTGCATGACAAACGAGAGATTGCTGCTTGGCTTGCCGCATTGGAAAATGGAAATCCAAGAACAAATCTGGATTCTTACGAAATTGTTGATGCCGAGATTTATTATTACCTCCGCAACCTGCCAGACGAGGCTCGTGCTTTTTTCCTCTGGATTTTCGAACGCCTGACTGATTTGCCAAAATTACGGCAGCAAAAATTCGTGCGCCTTGTTTTGCTCGGTGTCGGGCAATGGGGCTTGGATTGTAAAAACAGCGTGCCCACAGCTTCGGAATTCAAAGCCGAGTTCTGCCAGCGCCTTCATGCCGCGGCCGATGATTTTTTTGATTTTGTTTCGGGGACCGCCGCCGCAAATGGCCTCCCGCGTTGCCGCCTCCCGTCCATGCGCCGCGTAATCAACCGATCATCGGAAGAATGCGATGTGGATGGACGGATTCCAGAGTCGTGGCTGCCTGCTAAACTTGTTCTGACTTCGCCGCCGTATCCCGGCGTTCATGTGGTTTATCACCGCTGGCAAATTTTGGGCCGCAAAGAAACGCCTGCTCCCTTTTTGCTCGCAGATCAGCGCGATGGCGCTGGCGAGTCGCATTATCTTCTCGGCCCACGTGACGAGGACGAGCTTGTGACTTACTATACCAGGCTCAAATCTGTATTTTCATCAGTCCGGTCTTTGCTCGACGAGAATTCCATCGTTGTGCAACTCGTAGCGTTTTCAGACCCGGTGTGGCAATTAAAGACCTACCTCGAAACGATGAAAGAAGCTGGTTATATGGAAGTGGAAGCGGATTGTCCCATCGCTTCGAAAGTGAAAAGACGAATCTGGCGAGAGGTTCCCGGACGAAAATGGTATGCGAATAAGCGTGGTGAAATTCCTGCCAGCAAAGAGGTATTATTATTGCACAAGCCATGTGCAATAAAAAAATCGGAATAGTTACCGCATTACTTCCATCAAGCGGATCAGCGTCGAAGCGACACGATTGATTTCAAGTTGCATTTCTTCGTCCTGCGGTTCATGTAATTCCTCGGATTCGTTGCCTGCTTCCTTCTTTTTACGCACGTCTTCCTTGTGCAAATACATCTGATAGAGGTGATATGCGACATGGGACGTGTATTTGGTCTTTTTTTCCTCCAGGCGATGCTCGTCAGCTTTCTTTGACACAAGTTCTTCAAGATATTTCCGCAACAGACCGAAGTCCTGGTTGATACACAAGGTCAGAGGTTTTGTAGCCGTCGGGTCAGCAAACGCTGCGGCATGACTTGTATCCCATGTCTCCGCACCCCAACGCGTGGAAGCACCGAAATCCTTTTCGTAGATATAAACCAATTCATAAGGTGGCCGTCGTTGACCGCGCGCCGGGATTTCAGCCGAAACTTTTCTTGGGCCAGCAGGTAACACGATTTCAGCCAAAAGAGCCGCAGTAAGTGTTACTCCATCGGGACCTTTGGCTTGCAATTCAAATTCAAACTTCGTCCCCACCAAGTAGTCGGACGGAGTATGCACGAGGGCTTCAAATCGTCCATTGGTGGGCTTCGTAAAGGTAATTGGCGGGAACTGTGGATGCGATTTACATGTCGCGTGGAAGGTCCACTCTGGTGTCGGATCAAAAGCAAGTGAGTCCTTGCCATCCCATACGATTCGCACATGCGTATCTGGACCACCAGCAAGGAGTCGCACAGGCTGGTGGCTGGCGACCTTAATGTAAGTCGGAACGTCGTTCAACAAACGCGGTGGCCTGGGTGGGCGAGGCTTTTTCGGGCGAATAACGAGATTCTTCTCGATCATGCGAGGCTCTGACTCATCGTTGAATGTCGCCAGGATTCGGAGAGTTACCTCAATTGGATATTCGTCGCCCTGAAAATCTTGCGGCTCAATAAATTCAATCTCCAAATCGGCGTCGGATTCGTTACGGCTCATGGTGGTGTTGAGACCAACTGTTACTGGTTCGACAAATGCACCGATTTCTTTCAGACGTGACCAATCGCCCTTCGGGAGAGCCGTCACCACGAGTTTCGCTTTCGAGTCTGGAACGACCCTAATTGTGGAGGCGGCGCGATCAGAGACAAGCACTGGGCCAGCCACCGGTATTCCGTTTTCGCCAAAGACAACGACATTCACATCAACGGGCTTTCCATCCGGCCCGTAGAATTGTCCTTTCTTCCCTCCTGTGACATCCGCACCGCTGGTTTCATGTTCACCGAAGTCGAAATGATGCTCGATAAGCTCATCGAGGGCATGTTGCACCACAGTGTCACCTGCTTGGAGTTGGGAAAGTTCATCCTCGGCTTCCTCTTCCAATTCCGCCAGATCAGGGTCGGTCTGAAGCGTTGCTACAAGTCGGTCACGAATTTTTTGAAATACATGTCCTTCATAAAGGCCCGCACGCGAGCCTTGCATAATCTCGGCGCTAGCCCGCTGACTAAGGGCGTCCAAGTCCACAACGATAATCATTCGCTTGCGGAGATATTTCATCTTGAGATCGTTCACGATGAAGGAATTGTCGAGGCCGTGGTGCCGCTGGCCATTGATCAAAAACACGCAACACATTTTCCCTCGTTTTGGGAACTCCAAATAACTGTTCACTTCTGAATCACCCGAAGCAAAATCTTCACCTGATTGTAAATCCAGCGGCACATCATCATCTACGGAGGCAGCATCACCTTGTTTCTTGGCGAAGACAACGACGCGGATGCCGATTTTGCCGAGCTCGTATTCGAGTCTTGGCTCAAATAGTTTATCAAAAAGGACAGCTTGCATAAGTGTCTTTATCAGGCGCTGTGGGCGTCGAGTTGTTGCTGTTCAAAATACTTATCAAGTCTTGTTTTTTCTTTCACCGTGGCGTTAGAAAGCCGATAACCATTACCGTAAATGGTGGCGAGCGTGCCGCCGACATCCAAATCGAACGGCAACACCGGATTGAAAAGAATGTGATTCAATGTTTGGTAAAGCCCCTTCGTGACAGCCGAACCGCCGCCAGCAAAGTTATAGCCGAGATGTGCAAATCTGCTGCCGTTTTTAAATCTAATAGCCTCGCCTGCTTCTGGCGGCAGCGTTGGAACCTCGCCAGTAGGACTCGCAGCTAAATAAGCAAAAAAATCATCGCGACGGTTTTTGGGATAGATGTGTTTGGCAACGGTCCAACCCACGCCATCGGGCTTTCCGTCGAGGAGTTGAGAAGCGCGGCGTGAAACGCACCACGAGTATTCGCTTGCTGCATACGTGGATGAACCGCCCTGGCCAAACAAGCCGATGAGGTATGGCTTATCTCCTTTGTCGCTGCTCCCTAGCGACAAAAGTGTCTCGTGCATCCGCGCCGGGGTCTGCCCGATTCCATCATCCTCAATAGAAACAGCGAATTCTTTGCTCACTTTGTCGTATGCAACGCGGACGCGGAGAAGCTTGGCAAGCTCGCGCGCGTATTTTTGCGGTTTCTGACCTTTGATGTTCCCTTTGGGATTTTCCTGCAGTTTGGGGATTTGGTCCAATGGTGGAAGCGAGAAATAGCGCATTACCGCTTCACGCGGACTTTGCGGTGCTGGGGCGTTCGGGTTTTGAAGTAGTTCGAGCCTGCGCATCAATTCAATTAGTGCTTCCATGCCGTTAATTGTGCGCTCTGCAATGGGACCTTCAGGACGAGTGGCTAATTTGATGCGACCAGCGTTTCCGCGCTCCTTTCCCAGTGGTATCCAGTGAAACTTACCCTCAACCCACCCATTGGTTGGGTTACTGGAGTCGAACGCATAGATATTCTCATCCACGATTGGGAATTGTGCGAGTAGTGATGTGATCGCCCTAACAGTTGTCGCTTCGGTAGCCTGCTTCAGGAACGCTTCAGGTTTGATGAAGTCTGCAATGTTTGTGGTTTTCACAATTTGCTTGGCAGGATGGTTTTTACCATGAGGCTTTAATCATTTCAGCCAGTTGATTTTGATTTCCTTCTCGACTTCTTTGAATTCCGGGTCGCCGGTGACGAATTCGGCGTTTTTGATCTTGGCCAAAGCTGCGCCAAAACAGTCGGCGTAGGACATTTTGCACTTGGCTTTGTAAATCGCAGCCTGCCGCGCCAGGTGGAGATCATCATCTACACCCACAATCTCAATCGGCATGGACGCAATCTCCCTGGCCTTTTGTTCGGCCATTGCGGGTGAAGCGCCGCGCATCACGGAGTAATAAATCTCGCCCCAGTTCACCACGCTCATTAACAGCTTGTGCCGCTCCAGCGTCGCCTGATGCAAAAGATTTTCCACCGCATCGGCGGCAGGTTCCTCGTTGAACAGCGCCATGAGCGCCCAACTGTCCAGTATCTTGGTGGCCATTACAGGTCCCTTTCCCGCTTCCGTTCCGCCATGAAGGTTTCCATGGCCTTGGTGCCTTTCAGGGAACCGCGCAGGCTTTTGATGTAGGTGCGGGTGATGGGTTTGAGCAAAATGCCTTCGGGCGTGGAAACCACCGACGCCCGCGTGCCTTCCTCAATCTCAAATTCCCGGCGTAGCCGGCGGGGGATGACCACCTGGCCTTTGGCGCCGAAATTAACCGTGTCGGCCTTCAATGTTGTAATCATGGTATAAAGTTATACGAAACTTACAAAGTATGTCAACATTTATTTTGTATGACTTTAATAAAAGGTTTTCCTGCCTGCAATTGTCTTAAACTGGAGGGGAGAAGCAGGTTTCCATTACTGTTAAACCCACTTTCGAATTGCCGCTTGCCGGGCGGCTTTTCTGAATTAACCTGTCAACGTGCCTTGGTTTACTGACCAAGGCCCGCTTTGTGGGTTATGGCGTGGTCTGATTGCTTTTTGGCCAGGCAACGGTTATTTTCATTCCATGAGTGCGGTTCAACTTGAAAAAGCCGTAACGGAATTGTCCCCGGAAGAATTCAGGAAATTCCGCGCGTGGTTTGCGGACTACGACATGGCGCAGTGGGACAAACAAATCGAGCGCGATTCCGCCGCCGGGAAACTTGACTGTTTGATGGAGGAAGCGATGGAGGATTATCGTGCCGGACGCACCAAGGAAATTTAGCCATCGGGCGACCGGGAAATTCTGGGTTCATTATCGGCAACTCCCGCCGGAAATCCAAGAGCTGGGTGACAAAACTTATCTGCTGCTCAAGGAAAACCCGCGTCATCCGTCGCTGCAATTCAAGAAGATTGGCAAGACCTGGTCGGTGCGCGTCGGTTTACATCATCGCGCTTTGGCAATTCAGATTCCCGAGGGATTTCTTTGGTTCTGGATCGGGCTTCACGACGAATACGATTTGAAAATCAAGTAAACGAGGTTCGAGAATTGTCGCTTGCCCGGCGGCTTTTCTGAATTAACCTGTCACCGTGCCTTGGTTTACTGACCGACATTTCTTTTTGCTCGCCGTTGCGATTTACGGCTTGAGCATGATTTACTCGGTTTTCCTGTGGCGAAAAGGGTTTCGCAAGGATGACCACGTGAATTATTACCTGCTGCTCGCCGCGTTCGGGCTGCACACCATCGCCATGTTCAAACGCGGCTTTTCCCTCAACCAATGCCCCGTCAACAATCTGTACGAAGCCACCACGTTCACCGCGTGGGCCATCGTCGCCGCCTATCTCGTCGTCGGCTTGCTGCCGCGACTGCGGTTTCTCGGAGCATTTGCGTCGCCGGTTTTGTTCGCGATCGGCGTGTTCGCCTTGATGCCCGCACTGGATCCGCCGCGTGGCCCGAAGCCGGAATTTTCTGGCGCGTTGACCAGTCTGCACGCGGCGACGATCATGCTGGCCTATGGTGCGTTCGGTCTCGGCGCGGTGGCGGCAGGAATGTTTTTGACGCAACAGCACGATTTGAAATTCCACAAACTTCGCGCCGTGCTGTCGCTGCTGCCGCCGATCCAACGGCTCGAAATCGTGGCCAGCCGGCTGGTGTTCGCCGGGCTGGTGCTTTTTACCATCGGACTCGAGGCGGGCGGGCGTTTGCCCCGGCCCGAAGGCGTCAGCTACTGGCAGGATTCAAAAGTCGTCTGGTCCATCTTGATGTGGCTGGTTTATCTGGCCTTGCTCGTGTTGCACCGGGTATTCCCGCAATCGAGCCGCCGCTTCGCGTCCGGTGTCATCGGCGCATTCGCGTTCCTGCTCCTCACCTTTTGGGGCACGAACCTGCTCTCGACCCTGCATCATCCATGAACCAAACGTGCCGAGTGTCGAGTGTCCCGCCTTCGCAACGCTTCGGCGCGGCAGGCGAGTGGCAGGAAACGGACCTGCGCCTGGCGCTTCATGTCACGTGTCACGCGTCACGTGTCACCCTTTCCACATGAACATCGTCGTCATCGGCCTGAGCCACCATTCATCGCCCGTTGAACTGCGGGAACGGTTTGCCTTTGCCGAGGCGAAAATTCCCGATGCGCTCAAATCGCTGCGCGAATCCGGCATTGCCGGCGAAGCCGTGATTCTCTCGACATGCAACCGGGTGGAAATTTACGCCGCGACGGCGCTGGAACCCGTCCGGGCGTTCGCGGAATTGAAACAATTTCTCGCCCGGTGGGGCGAGACTCTGTCGAGCCCAAATCAAAATATAACGAAATCAGGGCTCGAGGAACCCTTGCCCCACCAAACTGACATCCGTGCGCAATGTTCTTCTCCCGCTCCTCGGCGAGGAGAGGGCCGGGGCGAGGAGGCCGTTGGCTCAAGTTCAAATCCCCGCACCCCAGCCCTCTCCCCGCCTGGGCGGGGTGAGGGAGTTGAGTTGGCGGGGTCATCGCACTGCGATGACCGGACGGCGCGACGCGCCGTCCCTGCCGGTATCGGTGACGAACTCTACACGCTGGCCGAGCCGCAAAGCCTGCACCATTTGTTCAAGGTCGCGTGCGGGATGGACTCGATGGTGCTCGGCGAGACCGAAATCCTCGGCCAGCTCAAAAAGGCCTACAACCTCGCCTTTCAAAACAAACACACCGGGGCGCGTTTGAACAAGGCGTTCCAGCGCGCGTTTCATGTGGCCAAACATGTTCGGACCGAAACAAATATCCAGCGCGGCAGCGTGTCCGTGGCGTCGGTCGCGGTGGAACTGGCGGAGAAAATTTTCAGTTCGCTCGCCGGCCGCGACGTGCTGGTGATTGGCGCCGGCGAAACGAGCGAGAAAACCGCGCGCGCCCTGCTTTCGCGCGGTGCGCGCAGCATCATCGTGGCCAATCGTTCGCACGACCGCGCGGTGGCGCTGGCCAATGAACTCGGCGGACGCGCCGTGCAGTTCGACGATTGGGCAGGGGAATTTGAGAAGATTGACATCGCCATCAGCAGCACGTCCGCGCCGCATCACATTCTCGATCGCGCCCGGCTCGAACCATTGATGAAGCTGCGCCATCACCGGCCGTTGCTGTTGATTGACATTGCCGTGCCTCGCGACATTGATCCGGCGGTCAATTTTCTGGAGAACGTCTATCTTTACAACATTGACGACCTCCAAGCCATCGCCAACGATTACTTGAAACAGCGCCAGGAAGAAATCGCGCGGTGCGAGGCGATCATTGCCGAAAAAATGAAACCGCTGCTCGGCGTCCAGGCATCCGCAGATTTTGCTGATGAACACAGATTGGTTTTTAATCATCTGCGAAAATCTGCGCAATCTGCGGACTGACAAATGCCAACGGAACGACCAATCATAATTGCCACGCGCGGCAGCGCGCTGGCGCTGGCGCAGGCGAACCTGATCGCCGCGCAATGCCGCGAAACCTTTTCCAAGCTGCGGTTCGAGTTGAAAATCATCAAGACCACCGGCGACAAGCTGCAAAAGGCCTCGATGACAAAAGTCGGTGAAAGCTTGCCGAAAGGGCTGTTCACCAAGGAACTTGAAGTCGCGCTCGTCAAAGGCCGGGCCGATCTTGCCGTTCACAGCCTGAAGGATTTGCCGACCGAGCTGCCGGCTGGACTGGTTCTAGCCGCCACGCCCAAACGCGCCGACGTGCGCGACGTGCTGATTTTCCGCGATGCCGCATTCATCAAGACTCGCGCCGCCGACACAGCCTCCGCCGACTGGGTGCCGGGCCAGGATGCATTGCGCGGTTTCAAGCCCGGGCTGAAGCTGAAGGATTTTCCGAAAGGCGCGACCATCGCTACCAGCAGCACGCGGCGCAAGGAACAATTGCTCGCGGCGCGGCCGGATTTAAATGTGGTCGAGATCCGCGGCAACGTCACCACGCGAATGCAAAAAGTCGCCGAGCGGGGCGAACTGGACGCAACGGTGCTCGCGCTGGCCGGTCTGACGCGGCTGAATTTTCGTGTCACGCCCGATGGCAAACTCGAAGGCGACGCCGTGCCGGACGGTTTGCTGGCGACGGTACTGGACGCGGACGTGATGTTGCCGTGCGCAGGGCAGGGGGCCATCGGCATTGAAATCCGCGCGGACGACGAACGCATTGCCAAGATTTGCGAGCGGCTGAACCACTTCAACACCTTCCAATGCGTGACGGCGGAGCGGGCGTTTTTGCGAGCGATGGGTGGCGGCTGCCAGAGTCCGGTGGCCGCCTACGCCGAAATCAATGGCAGCCGGATGGAGCTGCGCGCGGTGTCATTCCGCGAAAGCCCGGCCAGGCGCGCCGAAGGCAAACGCCCGATTGCTGAAGCGGCGACGCTGGGTGAAGAATTGGCGACGCAGTTGAAATAAAAGGCAGGGCGGGCAGTCCTCTGCCCGCCGTCGACAGTGGTGAGATGTTCGCACGCCAGCAACTGCCCGACGGCGCGCACGGAGTGACGCGCCCTACCTTGGTGTCAAATTACACCCCGAAAACAAAAACGGTGCGGGTTTCTGGCCCGCGCCGTTGTCCCCAGTGCCTCCGGAGCGTGTGTTACACGTCGTAATACATGAAGAATTCGTACGGATGCGGACGCAGCCGGATGGCGTCGTGCTCCTTCCGCTTGCTGCTGATCCACATCTCAACGAAGTCTTTGGTGAAGACGTCGCCTTTGAGCAGGAAGGCGTGATCCTTCTCGAGCGCCTTGATGGCCTGTTCCAGACTGCCGGGCACCTGTGGGATCTTGGCGTGTTCCTCCGGCGGCAATTCGTACATGTTTTTGTCAATGGGTTCGCCCGGCTTGATTTTGTTCTGGATGCCGTCCAAACCGGCCATGAGCAACGCGGCGAAGGCGAGGTATGGGTTTGCGGCCGGATCCGGCGGACGATATTCCAATCGCTTGGCCTTGGGATTATCGCTGTAAGTCGGAATGCGGATGGCTGCCGAGCGGTTGCGCGAGCTGTAAGCCAGGTTCACGGGCGCTTCGAAGCCCGGCACCAGCCGCTTGTAACTGTTGGTGGTAGGGCTGCAGAAGGCGCACAGCGCATGGGCGTGCTTGAGCAAACCGCCGGCGTAATAGAGCGCCATCTGGCTGAGGCCGCCGTATTCCTTGCCGGCAAAGAGCGGCTTGCCCTTGCTCCAGATCGATTGGTGCGTGTGCATGCCGGAGCCGTTGTCACCGAAGAGCGGCTTGGGCATGAAACAGGCGGTCTTGCCGTGCTTCTTGGCGACGTTCTTGATGACGTATTTGTAGATCATCATCCAGTCCGCAGCCGTCACGAGGGGGCTGAAACGGTAGTCAATTTCGGCCTGGCCAGCGGTGGCGACTTCGTGGTGCTGCTTTTCAACTTTGACGCCCAATTCTTCCATCGTCAGCACCATTTCGGTGCGAATGTCCTGCTGGGTGTCGGCGGGTGCGACCGGGAAATAGCCTTCCTTGTGGCGGATTTTGTTGGCCAGGTTGGGCATCTCGTCCCGACCGCTGTTCCAGATGCCTTCTTCGCTGTCAATCGAGTAAAACGTGCCATTGCATTTGGAGTCGAACTGGACGTTGTCGAAGATGAAGAACTCGGCTTCCGGACCGAAGAAGGCCTGGTCGCCGATGCCGGTGGAGACGAGATATTTTTCCGCCTTCTGCGCCATACCGCGCGGGTCGCGGCTGTAAGGCTCCAGCGTGCCGGTTTCGGCGACGGTGCAGGTGAGGCTCAACGTCGGAACCGCGCAAAACGGATCAATGAACGCCGTGACGGGATCGGGCATGGCCAACATGTCGCTGGCCTCGATGCTCTTCCAGCCGCGGATCGAGGAGCCGTCGAAACCGATGCCTTCGGCGAAAGTTTCCTCGGACAGTTCGCCGATGGGCATGGTGAAGTGTTGCCAGGTCCCGAAGGTGTCCACGAACTTGATGTCCACCATTTTCGCCCCTGCCTTTTTTGCCATTTCAATTACGCTCTTGGGAGTTGCCATATTAGTTAGTGTGTATTTATTGGTTGTTTGTCATGTTGTTACAGTCAAAATCTAATGCTGCGCCGGAGGTGGATTTTGCCAACAACCGGCGCAGCGTCGAGTTTTTTTTCGTTTAATCCGTGTATCCTTCCTCGCCGTGCTCCGCGACGTCCAAGCCGGAGATTTCAACTTCCTCGCTCGGCCGGAGACCAACCAGCGCCTTGGTGATATATGCGATGACGATTGTGCCCACGATGGCCAACACCAACGTGATGCCGACCGCCTTGAGCTGTTCCCAAAGCAGCGGTTGGAACCAGCGATCAGTGACATACGCCTTGAGGTTGGTGGCGAGGTTGGGATTCACCGCATTGCGCGCGAGCATGCCGGTCATGATGGCGCCGGTCGTGCCACCGATGGCATGCACCCCGAAGGTATCGAGGGCGTCGTCATAGCCGAACCAGCCCTTGACCTTGTAGCAGAAGAACCACGGAATGATGCCTGCGGCAATGCCGATCCAGATTGAGCCCTGCGGCGTTACGAAACCGCAAGCCGGAGTGATCACCACCAGGCCGGCCACCGCGCCGGAACAGAATCCCAGCACGCTCGGCTTGCCCCGGGTCAACCATTCCATCATCGGCCAGACGAACGAGGCCACCGCCGTGGCAATCGTCGTGGTCGTAAACGCATTTGCCGCAATCACGTCAGCCGCCACCGCGCTGCCGGAGTTGAATCCATACCAGCCCACCCACAGCATGCCCGTGCCGATGTAGGTAAGCACCATGCTGTGCGGCGCGAAGTTTACTTTGCCGAAGCCCGTGCGTTTGCCGAGGATCAGACAGAGAATCAGCGCCGACCAGCCGGAGGTCATGTGCACCACGGTGCCGCCGGCAAAGTCAATCGCGTGAATCTTTGCGCCGGCATTCCAGACACCGTTCATCATGCCGTTGATGCCCCAGACCATGTGCCCCTGGGTGAAGTAGATGATGAACATCCACAGGGTCATGAATATCAGAATGGCCTTGAATTTCATACGCTCGGCGATGGAACCGATGATCAGCGCCGGAGTGATGATGGCGAACATCAATTGGAACATCGCAAACACGTTTTCCGAAACCCAGTAGGAATAGTTGCCGTTCGGGGCGGAAGTAACGTTATTGAGCATCCAATCTTTCGTCGGACTGCCAACAACTCCAGTGATTACGTCCTCTTTGGCCATGGCAGCATGCCTTGCTGCCGGATCTGAACCGGTGCCCGTACCCCCGAAGATCATGCCGTAGCCGACGAACACCCAGAGGATGGTCACCAAGCCGGCGATCAGGAAGCATTGCGCGAGCACGGACAGGACGTTCTTGCGGCGGACCAGGCCGCCGTAGAACAGCGCCAAACCGGGCAGCGTCATAAACAACACCAACGCCGTGCTGGTCAACAGCCACGCGTTGTGGCCGGGACCGGGATTCCCGATGATCGTGTCGGACACCACCTGGTTGCCATGGGTGTCCTTAAGTGGAGCTGTCGGGTCGCTGTTGGCGATGTAGGCCTCCAGTGCCGCAACGCGTTGGTCCAGCGAAGCTGCGGGCAATGGCGGCGGCGTGGCCGGAGTTGTGGCGGTGGCCGCTGCCGGAGCATTCGTGTCGTCTGCGCGTGACGTGAATACGCCAAGCGCGAAAGTTGCAATCAAAGCAAGGGACAAAAGATGTCGTTTCATTTTTTTTAATTTGAGTGAGGTTCAAGTTGGTTTAATCGCTTAAATGGCCGAATCACCTTTCTCTTCGGTGCGAATACGGACGGCCTGTTCAACGCCGGAGACAAACACTTTGCCGTCGCCAATCTTGCCGGTCCTGGCCGACTTGACGATGGCGCCGATGGCGGCTTCGACCTGGTTGTCCGCCACGACGAGTTCGATTTTGATTTTGGGCAGGAAATCCACGGTATATTCGCTGCCACGATAGATTTCGGTGTGGCCCTTCTGGCGGCCAAACCCCTTGACCTCGCTCACCGTCATGCCTTCGATGCTGAGTTCGCCGAGGGCGTCTTTGACTTCTTCGAGCTTGAATGGTTTGATGATCGCTTCGATTTTCTTCATTTTGCTGGGTTGAGTTGTTTGTTCCGACCAAGCCAAGCGGCACTGCTTGTGAGTGAAACAGGACACACCGGGCCTGGTCGAGCCGCCTTTAGCAACGGCAATGCCAGCACATCAAATTCTTCCCGCAGTTCGCGCAACACCTTGATGCGCAACGGAACATTTCTTAACAGCGAAAGGCAAAACCCTCCGGACGCTGTTGTGTTTTGCACAGTCAGAGCATTCTTCATCACCCCGATCCCAACATTTCCAGAATAAATTTATCTCATTTAGTTTGACGATCTTCGTGAAGCGGCGGGCACCTCGCGGCACCCGCCGCACTCACCCAGCAACCAACCACAACGATTTCTCGCTGCAGTTGGAAATGTTGTCAGCAGTTGCTTCACGCAACCATTTTTCCCGGTTCTGAATTCTTGTTTTCGCAAGACTTAATCAGCAAACCCCTTGCCAGTGACGGAAAGCGTGGTCAAAGTTGGTCAAAGTGCGCGGCTGCCAATGCTTTGCGCGTTTTGTCAAATCGAACACAAGGAAACTGGCTGTCGCCTTTTGCCCGGCAGTATCTGATTTCGCCAGCGAAAGTGCTTTCCAAACGGCAACGCTGGGGCTTATCCAACCCACGTTGCGTGGCCGATGTGTGCCCGATTCGATCAGGTTGGCGAGTCGTAAAAGCAGTTGGCAGACCATCAAGCGTAAATCAGCAGATGGATGTCCTCCGGCAGGATTTTGGAAACCTTGCGTACAATGTCACCGCTCAACAATGCGGCCAGCCCGCCGCGGCTCGGCGCGCCCAGGAGCAAATGGGACGCGCCCATCGTGGCTGTAATGTCCACGATGGTTTCCGCCGGTGCGTCACTCACGGCGTAACAAGGCAGCACCGGATGTCCGCCCGCTTCCTTAAAGGCATGGGAAAAAATGCCCCGGGCGTCTTCATCCTCCTGCCACTTCCGCCTGGCGTCCGCCTCGGTGATGACCGGCAGCACACGCACGAACAGCAGGTAAAGCGGGCGCCTGGTTTCGCGCGCCTCCTGAATTGCAAAATCCAGTGTCCGGCCGATGCCGCGGATGGCGCACAACAACGGCGCACCAGTGACCTCCGCCAGTGAAGCTGGCGATGGCACCGGCACGCTGACCTCATGCTTCGCCACCACCGCCCCGGCGGTCGCGGCGGCCTTCCTTTTCTTGCGCGAAGCATCTTCGGCCACAAGTGCGCGCATAATCAAACCGACTACGAGGACTGCCAGCGCAAAGTGCAGTGCTCTGGGCTTGTCCACGAACAGCGAAATCTCGATGGCCAGCATGATGAGGAAAGTGCTGAACATTAAAATGCGCTCCCATTTCACGAGATCGAGTTTCCGGTCGGTGGAACTGGCGCCGAGATTGGTCGCAATGGCCCCGACGACGCCCACGGCATACAGCTCGGCCAGACCTGCCATGTCTTTGATCGTAAGAACCAAGATAGCCGGAATCACCGTGGCCACGATCATGCCGAGGTTGGGCACGCCGAACTTGTTCAGTTTTTGGAATCCGCCCGGCAACTCGCCGTCGCGCGACATCAAAAATGAAATCGCGATCAAATCTACAATCGCCGTGTTCACCGCCGACAGAAGCAAACAGCCGAACACACCGCTCACCGCCCAGGCGGCGATTTTCGCCGCCGTGGCGCCGAGGCTGTGTCCGACGAACACCTGTGCCATGTAGCGCAGCATGTAATCACGAACCCCGGCGCTCGCCGGATTCGTGGCCGTGGCCGTGGCGTCCACGTCGTCCTTGTTGATGACCAGATTCGGCAGCGCGTGCATCGCCAGGCCGAGCAGGGCGGTGAACAAACAAACTTCGAGCATGACCCAGAGGATTGCCGGCGTGGACGTCCTGGAAACGTTGGGTTTGTCCAGCGAGCATCCCGGATTGAGCCTCATCACACCGGTGGCGTTGGCGACGGCCTCGACGCCTGAGAGGGCAAGCACCACGCCGACAAACCCGTTCCAATTCTTGGCGAAGCCGCCGGAGAGCGGCTGGACGTTGTGCCAGGCGTCGCCCAGGTGGGGCAACGCAAACATGCCCAACAAAACCACCACCACCGCCGTCGGCACCGAAACGATAAAGGCCAGGCCGCCCGTGTGTTTTGGCCCGAAGAAATTCAGCGTGCCAATGACCACAATCGCAAACCCCGCCCAGTATTCCGGATGATTCACGCCCAGGTAATAAAACGCGGAGAGCGCGCTGAGGGCGGCGGTGACGATGTAATCCGCGATCAAAAGAAACGCGCCGACGATGGAGATGATTTCCGAACGATGACGCACGCTGGCGTACACGCCGCCGCCGTCGGCGTAGTGCTTGCAGATGGCCATGTAATTCACCCCGACCAATGCCGTGAGCAGGCACATCGCTGCAATCAGCCAGAACGAGCTGTATCCCGCGACGGCAAACGCCAGACCAATGACGTAAGCCTTGCTGGTGCCCCAGTCGCCATACAGGATCGCCGCCGCGCGCGGAGTATCCACATTGCGCGGCCGCTTCGTGGTCGTTGCGATCATAATTTACTGAAAATTTGCATTGCTGCAAAAACTGCATTGGGGGAAATGAAGGCGAGCCTCATTGCCCTTAATGTTCACGCCGGCGAGGTTAGCTGGCGGGCTGGAACCATTAAGTGTTCCCGGCGTCATGCGCCGCAAGCCCCATCCGTCCTGCAACTACGGAACGGACATTTCGGTTTCCCCGCTGATCGCACGCAAGTGCGTCATTTGGCAGACAAACTGACGTCCAGTTTAAACATCCAACGTCGCAAAGCAAGAAGCGTGTGTCTGCCAAACGCTTCCCAGCCGGCGGTTTTGAGGTCCCATGTTCGTCGCCGCCGTCAATGCTTCCGGAAATGCCACAACAAAAGCAAAAAGATGGCCACCTGCAAAAGGACAAAGCCGATGATCATGGGGACCATCCGGAACCGTGATTTCCAGACCTGCGGCGCCTGCAACCGGGTGTAACGACTGGTCATGACCACCGCTTCGTAATCATCCAATTCCTTTTTCATCTCGCTGGCGGATTGGTAGCGTCGTTTCGGATCGCGTTCCATCGCGTGCAGGATGATTTCCTCCAGCACGGGAGTCAGGTTTGGATTTATTTTTCGCGGTGCCTGCGGATCGCCCGTGACGCGGGCGTTCATGATTACATAAGGGCTGTCGCCGGCAAAGGGCGGTTCGCTCGTGGCCATTTCGTACAGGATGGCACCCAGGCTGTAGATATCCGTCCGTTCGTCGCCCCGGCTGCCCTTGACCTGCTCCGGCGCCATGTAATCAGGCGTGCCCATCGTGGGCGTGAAGCCGACAAAGGTAAGCCGCCGGGCATTGGCCGCCCGGGCAATCCCAAAATCCATGATGCGAATCGAGCCGTCGTTGCACAGCATGATGTTGGCCGGTTTCAAATCGCGATGCACTACTCCGTTCCCATGCATATAAGCCAGCGCCTCGCAGATGTGGCTGGCGATTTTGACCGCGTCCGGTTCCGGCAGGGGCCGCACATTGCGCAGCAATTCGCTCAGGGTCTGGCCTTCGAGATATTCCATCGCGAAGTAAGGCCGGCTCTTTTTTTCGACAGGAAGAATTTTCAGGATATACGGATGATTGAGTTTGATCCCGATTTCTTCCTCGCGGCGAAAACGGTCAAATCCCGCCGGGTCGCTTTCAATTTGCAAATAGGGAATTTTCAAGGCCACCGCCTTGCCGGTTTGCCGGTCGTTGGCTTTGAACAGCGAAGCCATGCCGCTCTTGGCGATGACATCGGTGATTTCAAACCGGTCATCGAGCAAATGCCCCACGCTGATACTATTCCCGAACGGGCGGCGGGTTTTGTCGGCGGCACTCTGAGCTTGCAATGACTGTTCCACCTGCCACACCTGAATGATCTGGACGGAAACGTTGTCGCTGGCCTGGCGGCGTTCCGCCTGCTCAATCAGCCGTTTGCACGCTTCGCCGGGATGATACTTGATCACCGCATCCAGAATTTCATCATCCAGGACAAAGCCATAAAGTCCGTCCGAGCATTGGAGGATGAGGTCATCTTTCTCCAATGCCACGGTTGAAATGTCATAATGGCAATATGGCTCGGCACCGACGCACCGTGTCAACGTTGAGCGGTGCTGACTGGTCATGGCATTGCGTTCCAGCAATAATCCCAATTTGACCTGCAACGAGGTGTAAGAATGATCGGTGGTCAGCCGCTTGATCTTTCCGGCGCGGACAAGGTAGGCGCGGGAATCGCCGACGTGGGCAATGGTGACCTTGTCGTCGCGAAAAATGGAGGTCAGCAGCGTGGTGGACATGCGGCCTTGTTTTTGGGCGGCCTGAAAAATTTTGGCGGAAGCCTCGTCGAAAATCTGGCGCACCAGACCCGTGAGGACGGTTTCGGGCTTGGTTTCTTTAAAAATAGCCAGAACGGTTTCCACCGCCAGGCGGCTGGCGATGTCGCCATTGCCTTCGCCCCCCACACCATCGGCCAGGACGGCGATGCTGCCGATGGCCTGCGATTGCTGAAAATCTTCCGGCTCCCAAAAAGCGATGAAATCTTCGTTGTGGTCGCGAACGGTTCCTATGCTGGAAACCTGGAAACATTTGACTTTCATGGGTGGCCGAGGTTATCCGAGAATTTTGTTGAGCGAAAGACCGTAAGTCGAGCGGATGTTGTCCCCGCCGCGTGTGGAAATAAAACCCGGCCACCATCACGGTGGCCGGGTTGTGCATTGTTTTCCTCGGCTTCAGCTTAAAGCAGGTTTCTCGGCAAGGATCGCGGACCGGCCAAGTTTGACGCTTCTCGATTTGAAGTAAATGACGCCGTAAATGCCCCAGACCGCAGCGAAACCAAGCGCGATGTAAGGTTCATGCCAGCTCATGCCGCTGACCGAAAACGGGCCGACCAGATAAAACAACATGCAGCCCAGGTTCGCCAGCAGTCCGAAGATCGGCACCACGAAGTGCTTGAACCCGTTGAAACTGTGGTGCTCTTTGAACGCCACGATGGCCACGATGCAAGTTGTCATGTATAGCAGAAACGTGCCGAAGTTGCTGATGAGAGTAATGGTGACCAGCGAATTGGGCAGCCAGGTATAAGCGTGTGGTGAGAAGATCCCGAAGCTATACCAAAAGTTGTGTTTGTCCAACGCCGCCAGGTCCGAGGATTGTCCGCCGAGATAGATCAGCGTGGTCAGAATGCCGATGACCATCGAGATCACCACCAGCGTCCAGATCGCGCGATGCGGTGAGAGCGTCCGGCCATGGATCAGGCCGAAGTGCGACGGCACTTCTTCGTCGCGGCCCATCGCATAAGTCACCCGCGCGCCGGTGTTGATGCAGGCCAGGGTCGTGCCGATCAAGGCCAGGAACACCGTGCCGGCCTGCACGAGCATGAACGCCCGGCCCGCCGCATAGCTGCCGAATGCCCACGTGCCGACGATCACCATCATGTCGCCGAGCGGCGCGCCGGAAGCGCCGGCGTTCGAGACGGTGTAGCCGCTGTTCAGGAAATAATTCGCGGCAAAATACTCGAACATGTAACACATTGCGCCTTGAATCACCAAGGACATTAACACCGCGCGCCCGATGTCCTTCTTGGGATTTTTTGCCTCTTCACCCATGGAAGTCACCGACTCGAAACCCACGAGTAGGAGAATCGCAATGCATGCCTGAATGAAGAGGAAGTTCATTTTATGCGGAACGATGACCGACTTGGCCGAGGTGTGGAAATTAAAGGTTTGCGGATCTTTCGCGTCACCCGGCTTGCCGGTGACGGCGTCTTCGGGCTTGTAGCTTAATATGAATGGGTCGGATATCGCGTGACCGTCCTTGTCCAATTTGAGCTTGCCGGCATCGTCCTTTTGAAAGACCGGATACGGGTCGCCCACGGCGAGTCCCATCACTGTCAAGGTGCCCAACACCACGGCGTCCGTGTTCTTGGTTTTGTCCAGGTCGTCAGCCGCGACTTGCCGGTCTTGTTGTTTGATGGCGGGAACGGGTTTGCCATCTTTGCCCATCAAATCCTTGCCATTCGCATCTTGTGCGAATTTCGGAGAATTATCGGCCCAAGTGTCTTGCACGGGCTGATTCTTGTCGTCCAGCACGTTGACTTGATCAACATTGTAGCTCACCGGAGTTCCGTTGGACAGATGCCAGCCCACTGATCCTTGCGGATGATTGCTGCGATAGGCAATGGCCATGACCGCGAAAACCACCAGCGCGGTAATCTGGATGATATTGATCCCCATGTTGACCGCCGTGGTGCCATTCACGCCGCGGTAGGCGATGTAACCCACCAGCAGTGAGAATACGATGCAGAAAAGCCACATGAACAACGGGCTGTTGTAGGTGCCGCTGAAAGTGTTCGGCCAAAACTGGTTCGCCAGATAGCCGCCAAGAATCGCCGTCACCCCGACCATCAGGCCGGGATAAACCCAGTAATACAAATGGCTGGCCCAGCCGGTGAAGAATTTGGCGATGCGCGCAAATTTGTACGCATGGGTCTTGGACAAGAACGCCTGCTCGGCGTAAAGGTAGGAAGAACCCGCGCCGGGATAGAGTTTGGAGAGTTCGGCATAGCTGATCGCCGTCGCAAAGCACAGCAGCAGCGCGGCCAGCAGGCCGACCCACATCGCGCAGCCGGCCATCGGCGCGCCGTAGAGACATTGCTCCTGAAACGTCAGCCACAAGAATGCGCCGGGCGCAATCAAAGCCATGGCGTTGATGGTCAGTCCGGTTAATCCCAATGTTGCTTTGGTGGTGGGCTTGTTCCCGCCACCTGGTGATGTTGGTTCGTTTGTCATATTTGTTGGTTCGTTTAACTGTTTCTTCTTTGCTGGTTTATTTGGTTTCTACGTTACTGGTCATAATGCCTGGTTTCCCGATTCTTCCGTGCGGATGCGAACTGCCTGTTCTATCGACGTGACAAAAATCTTCCCATCGCCGATTTTTCCGGTCTTGGCTCCGTGGACCACGGCCGTAATGGCGTTGTCGGCACGGTCGTCCGACACGACGATTTCGATTTTGACCTTGGGCAGGAAGTCCATGGTGTATTCGCTGCCACGGTAGATTTCAGTGTGGCCCTTCTGCCGGCCGAAACCTTTGACCTCGCTCACCGTCATCCCTTCGATGCCAACTTCGCCGAGGGCGTCTTTGACTTCCTCGAGCTTGAAGGGCTTGATGATGGCTTCAATTTTTTTCATGCTTTTTCCACCGCGTCATTCAACTGCACTTGCGTTTGGCTGAACCATGACACACCCGCTTAGCAACGGGGATGCCAGCCTGGACAACCGCCAGGCGAAAACCCACAAAACGCCCAATTTAAAAAGGTTTTTCTTGTGTGTTAATAATTTGATGCCGTTCAAAAACCCCCGCCATCTCTGTTTCCTTTTGCCCAGCCGATAAGATTTTAGCCAGCACACCAGCGAAGGAAAATGTGAGCAGCGTTATGAATCATCCGTGGAGAAATTTACGGAACCGGGATGGAGAAATGGAAATGGTCGGAGCGACAGGATTTGAACCTGCGACAGCCAGCTCCCAAAGCTGGTGCTCTACCAAGCTGAGCTACGCTCCGACGCGCGCAAATCATCGCACGAAACAGCCATCATGCAAGACCATTTGAACTTCCAGGTATTTGGGGCGGAATGGAACGGAGGAAAATCCGAAAACCGAGGCTCGAAAGCCGAAATCCCGCAAAGCGGGACGAAGTCAGAAATCCGAAAAGCACACGGTTGACTTGCTTTGGAGGATGATTGGGGCTCGGGCTTCGGGTTTCGGGTTTCGAACCTCGGGCTTGATTCGTATTTCCCCGGCTTTCCGGCTGGACGGCGCCAGCCGCCATGTTACATTCTCTCCGTCATGTCAACACCAGCGCCCGCTGCCCAGAAAGTCAACCTTCGCCGGCCCGACATCATGGAAGCCGTGCAGGCGCAAGTCCTTTCCCATTACCGCAGCGAAGTTGTCGAGCGCATCCGCGCCAGCGGCCACGTGATCTCCGCCGGCGACCTCACCGTCAAACTCGCGAAGGAATTCGGCTTTTGCTACGGCGTTGAGCGCGCGATTGATCTCGCCTACGCGGCGCGAAAATATTTTCCGCCGGAAAAACCCATTTACCTGCTCGGCGAAATCATTCACAACCCCGAAGTAAACGACCAGATTCGCAACCTGGGCATCCAGATCATTTCGCCCAAGCCGACCGAGGACGAACTGGCACGATTGCAGGCCGGCGACGTGGCGATCATTCCCGCCTTTGGCACGGAAGTCGCCACCCGCAAGCGGCTCGAAGAAAAGGGCTGCGTGCTCGTGGACACCACCTGCGGCGACGTGATGAGCGTCTGGAAACGCGTCCGCCAGTACTCCAAGGAAAAAGTCACCAGCATCATTCACGGCAAATCGTGGCACGAGGAAACCAAGGCCACGAGTTCGCAGGCGCGCGCTTACGGCAGCGGACATTACCTCGTCGTCTTCACGCTCGAGGAAACGGATTACGTCTGCAATTACATCATCAACGGTGGCAACAAACGGGACTTTCTGGAAAAATTCAAGGGCGCCTACTCCGAGGGCTTCGACCCCGACCAACATTTGCAGGCCATCGGCGTCGCCAATCAAACCACCATGCTGCGCGGTGAAACCGAGGATGTGCAAAACCGCCTGAAGGCCGCGATGATTAAAAAGTTCGGCGCGGCGGGACTTGACAGACATTTCCGCTTCTTCGACACGATTTGCGGCGCGACGCAGGACCGCCAGGACGCCCTGCAAAAACTTTTGCGCGAGCCGATTAACCTGCTCATTGTCATCGGCGGTTACAATTCATCGAACACTTCGCATCTCGCCGAAATGGGTGAAGCCAAACTTCCGACCTACTTCATCAAGAACGCGGCCAAAATGGAATCGGACAAACTCATTCGCCACTACGAGCAGCACGGCAAAAAAGAAATCGAAACGCACGACTGGCTGCCGCACGGCAAAATCACCGTCGGGGTCACCGCCGGCGCGTCCTGTCCGAACAACCTGATTGAGGACACCATCCGCCGGCTCTTCGAACTGCGTGGAATTTCCGTGCAGGAATTGTTGGCGAGTTGAATCCAATTCTTCATCCGGCATTCCGCATTTGATATGCCCCGCACCCGTCAGGAACTGGAACAAATCGAGCGGCAAGTTCTCGCGCCTTACGCACAGTTCAGCGGCGACACCCGTGGACGCGAACATCCGGAACCGCCGCCCGAATGGCGCACTCATTATCAGCGCGACCGCGACCGGGTCATTCATTCGCGCGCTTTTCGCCGGCTCGAATACAAAACGCAGGTTTTTCTCAACGGCACCGGCGATCACCTCCGCACGCGCCTCACGCACACCATTGAAGTCGCCGCCATCTCGCGCAACATCGCCAGCGCGTTGCGGTTGAACGGGGATCTGGCTGAAACCATTGCGCTCGCGCATGACCTCGGTCATTCGCCGTTCGGCCACAAGGGCGAAGCGGTTCTCGCGCGCCTGATGAAAGGTCATGGCGGTTTCGAGCACAACCGGCACAGCCTTCGCATCGTCGAGGAACTGGAACAAAAATATCCGGATTTTCCCGGCCTGAATTTGTCCTGGGAAGTCCGCGAAGGTTTGGTCAAGCACCGCACCGCCTACGATCACCCCGGCCAGCGAAAGGGTTTCGACGCTAAAAACTCCTCGCTCGAAGCCCAAATCGCCAACCTCGCCGACGAAATCACCTATTACGGCCACGATCTCGACGACGGTTTGGATTCCGGATTGTTGTCCGAAAAAAAATTGCGCCGGGCCGTTCGCGTCTGGGCACATACCGCGCACCTTGTGAAAAAAGAGCACGGTGATTTGCCTGATGAATGCCGCCGTTACTTTACCATTCGCACCATCATTGACATGCAGATCCGGGATGTCGTTGAGAACAGCGAGAGTCTGATTTGCGCCGCGGGTGTCAATTCAGCCGATGACGTGCGGCGTTTTCCCAAAGCGCTCGTGCAACACAGCCCCGAACGCCGCAAGCTGAATCTCGAACTGCGCAGGTACCTCTACAAAAATTTATATTACAACCCCGTCGTCCATCAACCGAACCTGCGCGCGGCGAAAATCCTCGAGCAACTTTTCAAATATTATCTCGCGCATCCGAAGGAAATCGGCGAAGGCGCGCGCCGCCGCATCCGCCAGACCGGGCTGCACCGCGCCGTATGCGATTACCTGGCCGGGATGACCGACCGCTATGTCATGCTCGAATACCAACGGCTTTTTGGCGAAACCCTGAAGGCTTGATTTGGGCGCAACCGGACACTCCCACCGTAGCGGCAGCCATCCCTGGCTGCTCCCGCACTGCGGGACCCGGCTTCCAGCCGGGGAATCTGAGGTGGAAGCGAGGTCATGACGTGGGTTCGGTTTGGCGGCCCGGGCGGCAGGGATGCCGCCGGCTATAGCAGGCCAGGAGGCCTGCCGCTACAGATCGGTGGCAGTGTCCGGATGCGCCCGGTCTGTCCCCGGGCAGCGATTTGTATTTGACTCCCGCCCCCTGAATCATATTACAATCAGAAAGTCCTGATTTCGATATGGCCAAACTTGTTATCCTGACAGAGGGCCTGACGGGTTTGACCCACGAGTTGAGTGTGAACTCGACCACGGTCGGGCGCGCTGAGGGGAACCTGCTTCAAATCATCGAGCCGGCAGTCTCCGGCTGGCATTGTGAAATCCTGTTGCGTGGCAATGAAGTGGTGGTTCGCGACCTCACCTCAACCAATGGCACGTTCATCCAAGGTGAGCGAATCACCGAAGCCATCCTGAAGCCCGGACAGATCTTGCGCCTTGGCCGGGTGGACTTGCGCCTTCAAGTTTCCACGCCGGCGGCTTCACCGTCCGCCCCGGCGACCTCTCCGCTTCTGACGTAATTTCATGCTGTGGGCAAAATGTCATCGAGAGGGCCGGCCATGACGGGCAATGGCATCCGGTGGATGGGTCGAAAAAAGCGCACTAGCACGAACTCGTTTGGCATCTCATTAGCACCGCGGCTTCAGCCCGGTGCGGAACGGGATGAAACAACGTCGAACCGTTTCAACGGTTTGCCATGTTGCGTTGAAGCCGTTAAAACGACTCTGCTCTTCACTCTTGTCAGGAACCGCCGGGCTGAAGCCATGGTGCTAATGAGACGAGCACTTCAGGGCATGAAATACGCAGGCTAGGATGTTGCGTCGAGCCGCGTCACCATTTCTTCATCCAGCAGTTCAGCCAGCAATTGGGAAACAATTTTGGATTGTCCTGGCAGGATCAAATCCGGCGCGATTTCACTCAACGGCTGAAGCACAAACCGGCGCAGATGCGCTCGCGGATGCGGCAGGACCAGTTCCGGTGTGTGACGCGTTTCCGTGCCGAACGCAATCAAATCCAAATCCAGCGAACGCGGCTCGTTCAAAACTTTTTTCGGCGGACGGCCAAATTCTTTTTCCAACGCGCGGAGTTTTTGAAGCAATGATTCCGGCGTTTGGTTTTTTTGCGGCGCGAAACCAACAACGGCGTTCACAAACAGCGGCGAGTTTGGCGGACAATTTACCGGCGTGGTTTGCCACAGTGAGGATTTAAGGAGTGGTTCGTCGGAAAAGCTTTGCAGCCGCGTCATTGCGTCCAGGATGATTTGCCGCGAATCGCCGAGATTGGAACCAAGGGCGACAATTGCGATTTCGGATTTCGGATTTCGGATTTCGGATTTTTCAACCATCGTAATGACCATTTCCGTCCGCAACCGCCAACCGCCAATTCGCAATTATTTCAAGCCCAAGACATCTTGCATGTCGTAGAGGCCGGGCTTTTGCTTCACCACCCAGAGCGCCGCGCGCAACGCGCCGTTGGCAAAGGTGTCGCGGCTCGACGCCTTGTGGGTCAGTTCGAGCCGCTCGCCGGTGTTCGCAAAAATGACCGTGTGATCGCCGACCACATCGCCGCCGCGCACGGAATGAATGCCGATTTCCGTCGGGGTGCGTTCGCCGACAATGCCGGCGCGTCCGTGCCGCGTGGCCTTTTCGAGGTGCAGCTTGCGAACTTCAGCCAGAATCTCCGCCAGTGATTTTGCCGTGCCGCTCGGTGCGTCCTTTTTCAGACGATGGTGCATTTCGACAATTTCCAGATCGAAGTCCGGCCCCAGAATTTCCGCCGCTTTGCGCGTGAGCCAGAACAGCGTGTTCACACCGGTCGAAAAATTCGACGCCCAGACGATGGGAATTTGCGCCTTCCGCAGCCTGACTTCAAACGTGTCGGCGTCCGTGTGGCCGGTGGTGCCGATGACCAGCGCCTTTTGGTGCTTCGCGCAAATGTCGGCAACACCGGGCGTCGCCGTGTGCGAACTGAAATCAACCACCACGTCGCCGCGCGCAATGACCGCGCCGAGATCGTCACCGACGTCAATCTGGCCAACGATTTCAAGTTCGCGAAAATTCGGCGCGCAGGCGATGAGCGCCTTGCCCATGCGGCCTTTGGCTCCGGTGATGATGATGCGAGTCATAGAATTCAGGAGTCAGGAGCCAGAATCCAGAACGCGCAGGAGTGATGAACTTCTGTCTTCTGAATTCTGGATTCTGGATTCTTCATTTTAAAATTCCGCACGCCTCCATCGTCGCGCGCAATTTCGCGCGATTGGCCGCGCTCATCGGCACGAGCGGCAGGCGATATTCCTCCTCGATCCGCCCCATCATCGCCAGCGCGGCCTTGACCGGAACCGGATTGGTCTCGATGAACAAATCCTTGAACAGCGGATAAAATTTCGCGTGAAGCTGCGAGGCTTTCCGGATCTGGCCGCGAGCGAACGCATTCACCATCTGCGCGACTTCGCGCGGAATGACGTTGGACGCCACGCTGATGACACCCTGAGCGCCAACGGCCATGAACGGCAGCGTCAGCGAATCGTCGCCGGACAAAATCTCAAATTTCGGACCGAGTGCCGCGCGCAACGCCGACACCCTGTCGGCGCTGCCGCCGGCTTCCTTGATGCCAATGATGTTTTTGCACCCGCGCGCCAGACGGCTGACCGTCTCGATGCCGATTTCAACGCCACAGCGCCCCGGGATGCTGTAAAGCACGATGGGCAATCTCGTCGCGCGCGCAATGGCGCAGAAATGCTGGAACAACCCTTCCTGCGACGGCTTGTTGTAATAGGGCGCGACCTGGAGCGAACCGTCCGCGCCGACATCCTCGGCCCGTTGCGTCAGATAAATCGCCTCTTTCGTCGAATTCGCGCCGGTGCCGGCGATGACTTTGATTTTGCCGCGGGCAAATTTCACCGAACGTTCAATGATGCGAATGTGCTCCTCGTAATCCACCGTCGGCGATTCGCCGGTGGTGCCGACGGGCACGATGCCATCCACGCCGCCCTTGATTTGCAGTTGAACCAGGCGGTCAAGTGCGGTTTCGTCCACCTCGCCGTTTTTAAACGGGGTGACAATCGCGGTGTAAGTACCGGTGAACATAATCAATTCGCCTAAAAATCGGCGAAAACAGCGCGATTGGCGAGCAGGAAATTGCGGAACGATTTGAAGTGCGCCTGCCCTGCGGCGGCGGCTTGCATAATTTCTGTGCGTCTTGAAAAAAGCCAGCCGTCCCGTCATCCCGCGCAAGACGATTTGCCGTCTCTCAATTTACCTGTGCTGCCTGGCGCGGCGGCGCGAGAGTGGGACCGGCACGGTTTCCGTGCGAGGCGCTGGTGAAGACGTCACCAGCGTCCTTGGCTTTGTATGTCAAGACCACAGTGACCGTTTACGGCGAATAACAACAGTTCGTTTTCAGATCCCGGCGGCGAATCCGCTGCCGGGATTTTTGTTTTCGGGGATACCGGAACTGGAAACCGTGCTTTGACTGTTCCCGCGATTCACGCCCGTTAATGGCGGGATGACCGTCAGGTTCAACGCTCAAACCAACAGCAAGGAACCTTTTGACTTTCGCGGCTTTCTGGCCGGCCCCGGCTTGGCGGTTGGTTTCGGGACTTCGGCCTTCGTTGCTTCCGGCAAATAAAGATAACGACCGCAATTATCACAAAGCTGAATGTCGTCGTCGTGCATCAACGTGGTGACGACTCCGATGGGCAGATGCATGTGACAACCCGTGCAGACCTGGTCGCGTACGGCAGCCAGTCCCTTTTTCCCGTGGGCAACCAGGCGGTCGTAATGGCCGAGGATTTGTGGTGGTATTTTGCCGCGCAACTCCGCGATGGCTGGTTCGGCGGCTTTTCCCGTGATTTTTTCAAATTCGAGCGATTGAAGTTCGACCAAATTTTGAAGCAGTTCATTCATAAAGCCGTGCGAGTATGATCATTACAAAATTGGCAAAACCCTGCAAGGCGAATCACCGATCGTGATCCATGAAACAGTTTCTCTAAACCGGCCATTAGTTGGACAACCCCGCCATCAAACTGAAAACCCGGGCGGCTTCACGCAGAAGTTGATGTTGTGCAGTTCATTGCGCTGGACCCGATTTCGCCGGGCGGTTTTGCTGCCAGAACGAAAAAACCTCTTTCCACCACTCCGGGGATTGTTCGGCGATGTCGTTGTGATGCGCGCCGGGGATGATTTGAAGGTTTTTCGGTCCCGGGTATCCTTCAAATAATCGGCGTCCGGATTCCACCGGAATAATTTCATCGGCGCCAGCGAGAACAATTTTTACCGGTCCTCGATAGACCTTGAGGCAATCGGCGGGATTGAAGCGGTCAAGCAAAAGTAAATACGCCGGTAGCAAGGGCATCTTTCGTTGGGCCACGGAAGCCAGATCGTGATAGGGCATGAAAAGCACAAGTCCGGCAATGTCCGTGGAGTGTATTTTGGCCAGATAACAAGCCACTCCCGCGCCGATGGATTCGCTCACCAGGTATTTGGGCAGGCCGTTGGTCAACAAACCAAAAGCTTCCTCACCGGCGGCAAGGAAACTCCGTTTATCCGGTGAACCTTCACGCGAGCCATACCCGGGATATTCGAGAACGTAAATGTCAACCGGCGCGGCAACATGGATGGGATTGGCGAGATATCCGCGGTCAATCGCGCAACCGGCATTGCCGTGGGTTATCAAAACACTCGCGACCGGCGATGAGGCGGCAGGAATTTTCCAGCCGATAATCTGGCCGGCCGGATTTTTCCACGGAACGAATCCGTGTTCGGCTGCCGCCTGAACCACCCTGCTGGTGGGGATTTTCGTCGGGAAATAAATCAGGCGGCGCTGAAAAATCAGCGCTGCCAGAACGATGAGCAAATAAACGATGACCAGCAGTTGTAACACACGAAAAAATCCGGGGCGTCCCGAAAACCTGGTTGCGAACCACATTTTCACGGCGACCGCAGGCGGTAGAAACGTCCAAGATGATTTGTCCAGTCTGGATCGCTGAAATAGGACGAACCACCAATCAATGTGTTGGTTCCCACCGGACACCAGGTCGGATTGGCCAGATTCGTGCAGGCTTCCACCACCACCTCAATGCCGCTGGTCCCGGTGATATCAAACCCAAAACCGTTGTTTTGAACGCCAAAACTGCCATCGCCGGTTTGCGCCTGCGGGTTCCACAGCACTGCCGGAACGTCAAACGACGTGTTCCAGCCCGTCGTCCCCGGCAGGTAATAGAGGGTCACATTGTCGTCACCGTAGAACACAGACCAACCCAGGCTGGGGGCGTTGCCTTGGAAATAGACTCCGGTCAGGCTGGTGCAGAAACAGAACGCCGCGCTTCCGATGCTGGCAACACTGTTGGGGATCGCGATGGTGATCAGGCTCCCGCAACCGTAGAACGTATCATTCCCGATGCTGGTGATGCCGTTGCCAATCTTGGCGCTGGCCAGGCTCCCGCAGTCATAGAAGGTATAGATCCCGAGGTTGGTGACACTATTGGGGATCGCGACACCGGTCAGGCTGCCGCAGAAACTGAACGCATAATCCCCGATGCTGGTGACGCCGTTGGGAATCAACACGTTGGTCAGGCTGCCGCAATTGGAGAACACCCAGTTTCCGATGCTGGTGACGCCGTTGGGGATTGTCATACTGGCCAGGTTCCCGCAGTAATAAAACGCCCAGTCCCCGATGGTGGTGACGCTATTGGGAATCATCACGCTGGTCAGGCTGCAGCCGGTAAACGCACCGACCCCGATATTGGTGACGCTGCTGGGGACGGTGTAATTTCCGGCCAAACCGCCCGGGCAAACGATGAGCGTGGTTTGGTTTTTGTCGAACAAGACCCCGTTCACACTGCTATAGGCCGGATTGAGCGCATCCACCGTGATGGCCATCAGGCTGGCGCAGAAAGCGAAGGCAAAATCCCCGATGCCGGTGACACTTTTACCAATCGTGACGCTGGCAAGGCTGGAGCATTCAGAGAACGCAGAGCCCCCGATGTTGGTGACGCCGGCACCAATCGTAACGCTGGCCAGGCTGGCACAGGTATCGAACGCAGAGCTTCCGATGCTGGTGACGCTGTCGGGAATCGTGATGCCGGGCAGGCTGGTGCAATTATAAAAGGCATAATCCCCGATGACCATGACATTGGCGCCAACCGTGACGTTGGTCAGACCGCAGTACTCGAACGCATAGTCCCCGATGTTGGTAACGCTGTTGCCAATGATGACGCTGCTCAGGCTGGTGCAGGTGTCGAACGCAGAGCTTCCAAGGCTGGTGACGCTGTCGGGGATCGTAATGCTGCCCAGGCTCCCGCAGCTGTAAAAGGCATCGTCCCCAATGACGATGACGTTGGTGCCAATCGTAACGTTGGCCAGATTGAAGCAGTCAGAAAACGCAGCGTACGCGATGTTGGTGACGCTGTTGCCGATTATGACGCTGGTCAGACTGGTGCAGTAATAAAATGCCCCATTCCCAAGGCTGGTGACGCTGTCGGGGATGGTAATGCTGCCCAGGCTCCCGCAGCCATAGAAGGCATAGTCCCCAATGACGATGACATTGGTGCCAAACGTGACGCTGGCCAGGCTGTAGCAGTCAGAGAACGCAGAGTCCCCGATGTTGGTGACGCCGTTGCCGATCACGACGTTGGTCAGGCCGGTACAGGTGTCGAAAGCAGAGTTCCCGAGGTTGGTGACGCTGTCGGGAATCATAATATTGCTCAGGCTCCCGCAGCTATAGAAGGCGTAGTTCCCGATGACGATGATGTTGGCACCAAACGTGACGCTGGCTAGGCTGGTGCAATTATAGAAAGCATAGTCCCCGATGCTGGTGACGCCGTTGCCGATCAAGACGTTGGTCAGGCTGGTACAAGTATCGAAAGCAGAGTTCCCGAGGCTGGTGACGCTGTCGGGAATCGTGACGCTGGTCAGGCTGGCGCAATCATAAAATGCGTCGTCCCCGATGACGGTGACCAAAAGGCCATCAATGGTGTCCGGGATGGCTACATTCCCGCCGGCACCGGTGTAACCCGTGATGGTGATCGTGTTGTCGTCATTGCTCGTGTAAGTGTAGGGCACTGGCGGGTACGATAGCGCAATCGGAAGACCGCCAAACGTCGGCGCGTTCCAGCCCGTGCTCCCCGGCAGGTAATAGACAGTCGCGTTGTTGTCACCGTCGAACACATCCAATCCAATGCCGGGGGCGTTCCCTTGAAAATAGATACCGGTCAGGCTGGCACAGTTGTAGAACGCAAAGTCCGCGAGGCTGGCGACGCTGTTCCCAATGGTGGCCGTGGCCAGGCCGGTGCAGTAAGCAAACGCCGCGTTCCCGATGCCGGCGGCGCCATTGCCGACCACGACGTTGGTCAGACCAGTGCAGGAAAAGAACGCCCCTTCCCCGATGCTGGTGACGCTGTCGGGGATTACAACGCTGGTCAGGCTGGCGCAATTGTAAAACGCAAAGCTTCCAATGCCGGTGACCGGCAGGCCATTGATCGTGTCCGGGAGGGTCACATTCCCGCCGGATCCGGTGTAGCCGGTGATGGTGATCATGCCATTATTGTCCAGGTAAAGGAAGTCCGGGAAAGGCCACGGGGCGGTCGGACAACCGGCAAACGTCGCAGCCCAACCCGTGGTGCCCGGCAGGTAATAGACGATCACAGGGTCATTGTAGAAGACGTCCGAACCGACAATGCTGGGAGCGTTGCCATAGAAGTAGATTCCCGCCAGGTTGGTGCAGTCGGAGAACGCATCGGTCCCGACGCTGGTGACGCCATTGGGAATCGTAATGTTGGTCAGGCTGGTGCAGTAACCAAAGGCACTGGCTCCAATGCTGGTCACACTGTTGGGGATCGCGACGCTGGTCAAGCTGGTGCAGTAATCGAAAGTAACATCTCCGATGCTGGTGACGCTGTCGGGAATCGTGACGCTGGTCAAGGTGACGCAACCATCGAACGCGCCGAATCCAATGCTGGTTACACTGTTGGGGATCACGATGTTGGTCAAGCTGGTGCAGGAAGAGAAAGCAAGAACTCCGATGCTGGTGACGCTGTCGGGGATGGTAACCTGTATGAGACTGGCGCAATAGTTAAACGCGCGATCTACGATGCTGGTAACACTGTTGGGTATTGCGACGTTGGTCAGATTGGTGCAATCACCGAACGATTCGTACCCGATGCTGGCGACGCCGTTGGAGATTACGACGCTGGTCAGACTGGTGCAGCGATAGAACGCATCGCTTCCAGTGCTGGTGACGCTGCCAGGTATCGTGACACTGGTCAGACTGGCGCAGTAAGCGAACGATTCGTATCCGATGCTGGTGACGCTATTGGGAATTGTGACGCTGGTCAGGCTGGCGCAGTTATCGAACGCACCGTCTCCAATGCTGGTGACGCTGTCGGGTAGCGTGGCGCTGGTCAGGCTCGTGCAGTCAGAGAACACCCAGTTTGCGACATTGGTGACGCTGTCGGGGATCGTAACGCTGGTCAGGCTGGCGCAGGCGTCGAACGCCCCTTCCCCGATGCTGGTGACGCTGTTGGGAATCGTAACGTTTATCAGGCTGGTGCAGTAAGCGAACGCATCGTACCCGATGCTGGTAACCGGCAGGCCGTTGATCGTGTCCGGGATGATCACGTCACCGCCGGAACCGGTGTATCCGGTGATGGTGACCGTGTTGTCGGCATTGGTCGTGTAAGTAAATGGCAGCGGTAACGTCGGAACACCGGCCAACTGGGCAAAATTCTCCCAGCCCGTGGTCCCCGGCAGGTAATAGACGGTTACGTTGTTGTCCCCGCCGAATACATCCGTGCCGATGCTGGGGGCGTTGCCTTGAAAATAGACTGCCGTCAGGCTGCTGTAGTAGTTACTGAACGCATAGTCCCCGATGCTGGTGACGCTCTTGGGGATCGTGACGCTGGCCAGGCTGAAGCAGTTGTAGAACGCACTGTTCCCAATGTTCGTGACGCTGTTTCCTATCGTCACGCTGGTCAGGTTCCAACAGACGGCGAACGCTTCGTCCCCAATGCTGGTGACGCCGTTGCCGATCGTAACGTTGGTCAGGCTATAGCAAAAACCAAACGCCGTATCCCCGATGCTGGTGACACTGTCGGGGATTATAAGGCTGGCCAGATTGCAATAAATGAACGCATAGCTTCCGATGCTGGTGACGTTGGTGCCGATTATGACGCTGGCTAGGCTGGTGCAATTATAGAAAGCATAGTCCCCGATGCTGGTGACGCTGTTGGGAATTGTGACGTCAGTCAGGCTGGTGCAAAACCAGAACGCCGCGCGCCCGATGCTGGTGACTGGCAGGCCATTGATTGTGTCTGGGATGGTCACGTCACCGCCGGAACCGGTGTAGCCGGTGATGGTGATCGTGTTGTCGTCATTGGTCGTGTAAGTGAATGGCAGCGGCAACGTCGGCAGACCGGTCAACTGGGCAAAGTACTCCCAGCCCGTGGTCCCCGGCAGGTAATAGGCGGTCGCATTGGTGTCACCGTAAAATGTGTATGTACCAACGGCGGGAGCGTCGCCCTCGAAATAGAAACTGGTCAGGTTGGTGCAGTCGCGGAATGCCTCGACCCCGAGGCTGGTGACGCTGCTGGGGATCGTGACGCTGGTCAGACTGTAACAGTACCCGAACGCAATGTCTCCGATGTTGGTGACGCTGTTGGGGATCGTGACACTGGTCAGGCTGGTGCAACGATAGAACGCATAGTCCCCGATGCTGGTGACGTTGTCGGGGATCGTGACGCCGGCCAGGTAAAAGCATTGCTCATACGCTCCGTCCCCGATGCTGGTGACGCTGTTGGGGATTGTGACATTGGCCAGGCTGGTACAGTCACAGAAGGCATAGTCCCCGATGTTGGTGACATTGTTGGGGATTGTAACACTGGTCAGGCTGATGCAGTCAAAGAACGTCCAGTCCCCGAGGCTGGTGACGCTGTCGGGGATCGTGACGCCGGCCAGGTAAAGGCATTGCTCAAACGCTCCGTCCCCGATGCTGGTGACGCTGTTGGGAATCGCAACGTTGGTCAAGGTGCAGAATGCAAACGCCAAGCTTCCGATGCTGGTGACGCTGTTTGGGATCGTGACGCTGGTCAGGCTGGTGCACAAATAGAACGCATCGCCCCCAATGCCGGTTACCGGCAGTCCGTTGATCGTGTCCGGGATGGTTACGTCACCGCCGTCACCGGTGTAGCCCGTGATGGTGACGTTGGTGCCATCGCTCGCGTAAGTGAAATCGCCAAATTGATCCGCCTTGACCACTGCCACTGACAGCAGCAGCGCCCCCAGCAGGCAGAGTTGAATCAGGTTTTGTTTGGTTTTCATGAAAATTAGAGCATCCGATTTGTAAGGCTGTAATGCGCAGCAGTCACAGTTCAATAAACAAAGCTTATTATTTTTGCTGGCGGCTGTCCAGATTTTTTGAGGAGCAATGCCATAACTGTGAACACGCGGATAACAAAACCAACGAATTTGCAGCCGTAGCGCAGCGCAAACATTCCCTGCCTGCGGGTTTATGAAGCATTCTGCTCCGTGGAAACAGGAATGAGGAACGGGGAGCGCGGAGACTCCCGGAACCCGCAAGCCGGAGGCATGTGCTACAAGATGGTCGGCACTATTGTCAGCTTGTCGGCTGCTCCTTCTTCGCCACCTTCAATTCCAGATGCAAGTCGCGCAGTTGCTTCGGCTCCACGCTGCCGGGGGAATCGGTCATCAAACAGGTGCCTTTGGCCGTTTTCGGGAACGCAATCACATCGCGGATGCTCGGTGTGTTGCAGAGAATCGCAATGAGCCGGTCGAAGCCGAGCGCGATGCCGCCGTGCGGCGGCGCGCCAAATCGAAACGCTTCGAGCATGTAACCAAACCGCGCTTTCACCATGTCCGGCGGGATTTGCAACACCTCCTCGAACACCGTTTTTTGCACGTCGGGCTGATGAATGCGAATCGAGCCGCCGCCAAGTTCGACGCCGTTCACCACGATGTCATAATGCTGGCCGCGGACCTTCTTCGGGTCGATCTTGAGCATCGGGATGTCCTCCGCCACCGGTGCGGTGAACGGATGATGGCTGGAATACCAGCGGTTCTGTTCCTTGTCGAAGCTGAGCAGCGGAAAATCCACCACCCAGAGGAAATCGAACCGGTCGGCTGGAATCGCCAGCTTGCCTTGCGCCTTCAAAACGTCGGCGCAATACAAACGGATCTTGCCAAGGATTTCACACGCGTTCAGCCACTGGTCGGCGGCGAACAAAATCAAATCGCCTTCTTCGATGGCCAGTTTCTTCGTCAGCGCGGCTTTTTCGGCGTCGTTGAAAAATTTGACGATGGGCGATTTCCATTCACCGCCTTCGGCCTTGATGTAAGCCAGGCCTTTCGCGCCGAAGCTCTTGGCGTATTCGGTCATCGTCTCAATCTGGCCCTGGGTCGCGCACGCGAGGCCTTTGGCATTGAGCGCCTTCACCACGCCGCCGTTGGCGACCGCGCCGCTGAAAACCTTGAACTTGCTGGCGCGAAATTCCCCGGTGAAGTCCGCCAGCTCCATGCCGAGGCGCGTATCCGGCTTGTCAATGCCGTAGCGGTTCAGCGCTTCCTCGAAGGTCAGGCGTTTGAACGGCACGGGCACGTCAATGTTCAGCGCGGTTTTCCAGACGCGATGGAGCAGGCCCTCAATCAGGTTGTAAATATCTTCGCGCTCGATAAACGACATCTCGATGTCAATCTGCGTGAATTCCGGCTGGCGGTCGGCGCGCAGGTCCTCGTCGCGGTAGCAGCGCGCGAGTTGAAAATATTTTTCCACGCCGGCCACCATGAGGATTTGCTTGAACTGCTGCGGTGATTGCGGCAGCGCGTAGAACAGGCCGGGATTCGTCCGGCACGGGACGAGAAATTCGCGCGCGCCTTCGGGCGTGGACTTGAAAAGCGTGGGCGTCTCGACTTCCAGAAAACCCTGTTCATCCATGAAAACGCGCGTGGCGGTGGCCACTTTGCTGCGGAGGCGGAGGTTGCGCGCCATTTCCGGCCGGCGCAAATCGAGGTAGCGATATTTGAGGCGCAGTTCCTCGTTCACCTTGCCCGCCACTTCCGGGTCGTCCACCGGAAACGGCAGCACGTCGGCGACGTTGAGCACTTCGAGTTCCTTCACCATCACTTCCACCTCGCCGGTGGGAATTTTGGGATTGTTCGTGCCGGCGGGACGCTGGCGGACTTTGCCGGTGATGCGGATGACACATTCGCTGCGCAAGGCCGCGGCGCGCTCGAACAAATCCTTTGGCAAATCCGATGGGTCAAAGACCGTTTGCGTGCGGCCTTCGCGGTCGCGGACATCAATGAAGATGAGTCCGCCGAGGTCGCGGCGCGAGTGGACCCAGCCGGACAAAGTGACCATTTGCCCGAGGTGTGCCGGGCGCAGTTCGTTGCAATGATGTGTGCGTTTCATGTCAAAATTTGGGAGGGTCGGCGTGCCGCCGACCCCAATTTCAGGGACGGCAGAAGGCCGTCCCTCCCGGTAAATTGAGCGCGCATCTTGGCGGGAAATGCGCCGGAATTCAAAGTAAAAGTAAGACCGGCAACCACCCCGTCCTATTCCGGCAGCGCAATGCGATTGGTCGCATCGCCGGAATATTTAATGGCACGGCGCAGGCCGTCAATTGTGACCTGCTGAACGCTCCCGTCCGACAGGCCCACGTTTCCCTGTCCGTTGTGCATGGCCTCTGTCCAGCCGGCGGGAATTCCCGGCCGCAATTCGAGCACGGAACGCACCGGGGCCATGCCGTTGGTGATATTACGGTCGCCGGTCAGCAACATTTGCGGCCGGGTTTCTATTTCAGCGTCCAATCCGACAAAGTAACTGACGTTTTGATTTTTCAATCTGGCGAAGCTGGCGGCGGCGGTCCGATCGTCGGCCGGGCAAACCAGGATTTTGGGCGTGCTCAATTCGTTGGACATGATCTGAAAATGACGAAACACATTGCCGCCCTCGGCATATTCCATTGTGCCGCCCTTGTTCGTGGAAACGGCCATGGGATATTTGTCGCCGTTGTCCCCCTCCCAAAGGCGAAACGCCAAGCCGTCCTGTTTCAGGTTGTTGACGCAGTTGATGCGCTGCGCCTTTCGCTTGGCCCTGGCCAGCGCCGGCAGAAGCATGGCCGCCAGGATGGCCAGCACGGCCACGATGATGATCAGTCCGACGAGGGTGAAACCTTGGTTTGAAGAACGCCCGGATGAGGTTTTCATACGGCTACTATGAAGCGTCCGCCGCCGTTTTCAAGTCATTCTTCGCGCGAATCAAACCAGCGCTTCATTTCAGCAACGGTTATTTTTCGCTTTACCTTTTCCGGAAACCTGCTTGGATTTCTCCGATTCGGGCTGTTCAAAATTGGAAACCAGATTCTACACATGAAAAAAAACCACCTGCTCCGTTATGCGCCACCGCTCGTCCTGCTCGTCCTGCTTGCCACCCTCAACTACGGCTGCGGCAAAAAAGAAGGTCCGTCCGCCACGCCACCCAAGCCGGCCACCGCGCAAACCGCGCCCGCCTTCGTCTCGGCGGAGAAGACCAGCTTCACCGAGGTCACCTCGCAGCTCGATCCCGGCGGAAACTTTTTCCTCTATCTCGGCACCGCGCAATGGCTGGAACATCTTTCCGGCCGCGTGGAAGCCTGGCGCACCACCTTCACCGCCATGCCCGCCCTCAAACCGGACGCCACCACCAACGTCAATAAAGCCTTCGACATCGTCACGCGAGTGATCAAGGACAGCGGCGTCGAAGACATCAGCGGCGTGGGCATGAGTTCCATCGAGATCGAAAAAGGACTCTTTCGCAACAAGATTTTGATGCACCATTATCCCGGCACCGGCACCGGCTTCCTGTGGAAATTGTGCGGCAAGGAACCGCACGCGCTCACCGGTCTCGACCTGCTGCCGGCCGACACCGCGCTTGCCGTTTTTTCGGACGCGGACCTGCCGTTGCTGTGGACGGTCGCCAAGGATGAAGTCGGCAAATCCGACCTGCCGCAGGCGCAGCAATTCTTCGCCACGCTCCCCGCCGAATTTGAAAAAAGAACCAGGGTCAAATGGGACGATTTCCTGAACTCCCTCGGCGGCGAATTCGGCCTCGTCCTCACGCTCAACCCCTCCAACAACATCCCCGTTCCGCTGCCGCGCGCCGGCTTGCTGCAAATCCCCGAACCCGGCCTGCTGCTCGCCGTGAAAGTCAACGACGACACCATCTTCAACCGCATTGACCAGGAACTGAAAGCCAAGCCGCAGGTCATCAGCGTGGACCAGCCCGGCCTCAAGATGCGCACCATGCCGGTGCCGATTCCGATGGCGATAAATCTTCGTCCCACGACCGCGAGCAGCGGCGGTTATCTGTTCATTGCCACATCCGATGCACTGGTTGAAGAAGCCTTGGCCGTGAAGAGCGGGCAAAAACCCGGCTTGAAAAGCACGGACGAATTCAAGCGCCTCTCGCAGAACATTCCTGATAAAGGAAACCAATTTACCTTCATGAGCGAACGGTTCGGCCAGGCTCTGTTCCAAATTCAAAAGCAGGCCATGGGCGCATCCGCCCTGCGCGGCTCATCACCGGCACAAGCCCAATGGATGCAATCACTCTTCCGTCAGAACCGGGCTGCATTTTCCTATTCCGTCGGCGTCAACAATGAAGACGGCTGTCTGACCATCGGCAACGGCAACCAAAGCGCCGCCATCGTTGCTTTGCTCCCCGCCGCCGCCGTGTCCGGAATGCTGGCCGCCATCGCCATTCCCAATTTCGTGAAAGCCCGGACCGTCTCGCAGCAAAACGCCTGCATCAACAATCTCCGGCAACTCGACGCCGCCAAAAACGAATGGGCTTTGGAAAAAGGCAAAAGATCCACGGACACGCCGACCATGGACGATCTCAAGCCATATCTTGGAAAAATTCCCCATTGCCCTGCCGGCGGCACCTATACCATCAATGCGGTTGGCCAGCCGCCCGAGTGCAGCATTCCCGGCCACAAGCTGCCTTAAAATATCAGGCCGGTCATACGCCGGTCGTCGTCGAAGTTTGCCATCGCCGATTCTCCGCGGCCGGATCGCTTCGCGAATTCCCCGCTCGCCAGGCCCTGGCAGTTCCGTTAATCTTCTCGTGCCATGACGCCACTGCCGAAACCGGATGTAATTTTCACCCACGAAAGCGATCTCGACGGACTGCTGGCGGGTGCGTTGTTGCAGCGGCTCGCTCAGAAACTGTTCGGCACGGACATCCCGCTGGAAGCGTATCACTACAATTTTTGGAAACAGCGCGAGTTGCGCGAAAGGTCCGCGTGGGTTGCGGACTTCACTTTTGAGCCGCGCCTCGACAAGCCGGATTGGGTCGTCATTGACCATCATGTCACGGCGGTCACGCCGAAAAACGCGAGGCTCATTCACGACGTCAACAAATCCGCCGGGCTGCTTTGCTACGAACTTTGCCGGCAGCACGGCATCGCGTCGCCCACACTGGACCGGCTCGTGCATTTGAACAACGTCGCCGATTTGTTTTTGGAGGATGACCCCGATTTCGTTTTGGCCTCCGATTACGCGAACCTCGTCAAAATTTACCAGTTCTGGAATCTGCACACGCTCATCGGCGGTGAAATTGAAAAATTGCTCGACCATCCGCTGCTCGAAGTCATGGCCGTCAAACGCCGCATTGAGAATCCGATCGGCTTTGAATGGAGCAAATCGAACATCACGGAAATCAGCCCGGCCCTGGGGTTTATGGACACCGTCGTCGGCAACAATAACCTCATCGTCCACCAATTGCTGGAGCAACAGGCGACAAAATATCCGGTGCTGGTCACGTTGTTCCGGCGCGGGAACGCCGTTTTCGCCAGCTTTCGCAGCCGCAACGGCGAAGCGCTCAAAGTTGCGGAAAAATTTCAGGGTGGCGGCCACGCCAACGCCGCCGGCGCCATTCTGCCCAAATCCGTCCGGAACATTTCCGATGGCGTTGAATACCTGCGACAAATTTTGAATCCGAAACGCGACACGCCGTTGAACAGCCTGGAAAGTCTGTTCGCCGGAATTGAAGCTGAACAAAGGAAGTAACCGCCAATGGAGGCGAGGGTCGGAATCGGCCATTTATCTCCGCGTTTGCAGTTCAAATATAGCTGATTTCATTGGCTATTCAAGCTAATTCGTCTTAATCCGATCCTATCGGGTGGTGTAAGGAATCGTGTGTAAAAAGGCGAGAGGGTGTATCCCGGTTCTAAGCGAAAGAACCATAAACCAAAGAAAGGATACACCCATGAGAGCCAACACAGCCCTCGTCATTGAGCCTGC
>Ga0074044_10000319_pt1 | contig 48106 bp, 33 predicted proteins | sample BogForMeECP23OM1_FD_94443 | JGI IMG/M metagenome (GOLD analysis project Ga0074044, IMG submission 94443) | Bog forest soil microbial communities from Calvert Island, British Columbia, Canada - Bog Forest MetaG ECP23OM1 | ecosystem: Environmental > Terrestrial > Soil > Wetlands ...
CCTTCAAGGATTTTCAGGAGCGCCTGCTGCACGCCTTCGCCCGAAACATCGCGGGTGATGGACGGGCCATCCGCTTTGCGCGCGATTTTGTCAATTTCGTCAATGTAAACGATGCCGCGCTGGGCGCGCTTCACGTCGTAATCGGCATTTTGAAGCAGCCGCAGAATAATATTCTCCACGTCCTCGCCGACATACCCGGCCTCAGTGAGCGTCGTGGCGTCAGCGATGGCGAACGGCACGTCGAGAATCTTGGCGAGCGTCCGGGCCAGCAGGGTTTTGCCGGAGCCGGTCGGCCCGATCATCAAAATGTTGCTCTTCTCGATTTCAACGTCGGCATGCGGCTGGGATGAGGACTTGCCGGCCTCTTCATTTTTTGCCGCCGGTTCCGGCTGGATCCGCTTGTAATGATTATGCACCGCCACGGCCAGGGTTTTTTTCGCGTGTTCCTGACCGACGCAATAAAGGTCAAGCTGCCGTTTGATGGCCGCCGGTTTGGGAACGGTGAACTTCGGCTGCTGCTTTTTGGCGGTGGCCGCGAATTCCCGGTCGAGAACGTTTTTGCAAAGGATGATGCAGTTGTCGCAAATATAAACGTCCGGTCCGGCGATGAGCTTGCGCACTTCCGCGTGCGACTTGCCGCAGAAACTGCACATGGTGATGTTGTTCGGACGGGCCACGGGGAATTTACGATTTGCGATTTACGATTTACGATTGCCAACGGCGAATGGCGCGGTGCATTTAGAATTACAGCGAACATCCGAACGCTTCTCCCTCGCCCTTTCGGAAAGGGAGAGGGCCGCGGTGAGGGTTCGCTTTGAGTTCATGCGCCGTTTGAGATTATCTTGTTCAAACAACCACCGAAGTTTTCTCCGTGGATCCCGGAATTTCCTTGCGGGATTGCACCACTTGATCCACCAAGCCGTAAGTTTTGGCCTCCTCGGACGACATGAAGTTGTCACGGTCGGTGTCCTTGCCAATGTTTTCGACGGATTTGCCGGTGTGTTTGGCGAGGATTTCGTTGAGCCGGTCCTTGAGCCGCAAAATTTCCCTGGCCTGGATGCTGATGTCGCTGGCCTGGCCCTGCACGCCGCCCCAGGGCTGATGGATGAGGATGCGCGCGTTCGGCAGAGCGTAACGTTTGCCCTTCGTGCCCGCCGCGAGCAGGACCGCGGCCATGCTGGCTGCCTGCCCGACGCAATAGGTGTTCACGTCGCAGGTGAGATATTGCATCGTGTCGTAAACCGCCAGACCGGCCGTGACGCTGCCGCCGGGTGAATTGATGTAGAGATGGATGTCCTTTTTCGGATCGGACATTTGCAGGAACAAAAGCTGCGCGATGATGATGTTTGAAACCATGTCATCCACCGGCGTGCCGATGAAAAGGATGCGGTCAACGAGCAGGCGCGAATAAATGTCCCAACTCCGCTCGCCACGACCGGTTTGTTCAACCACAATGGGAACCAGAAAATTGTCCATGGCCCAATAACTACTCCATTTTTGCCGCAAGTAAAGGAGCAACCTCACGCAAAGCCGCAATGCCCGCAAAGAAGGATTTTAACTTTGCGCCCTTGCGCCTTTGCGTGAGATAAGTAATTCCCAAATCAACCGGAATGCACCGGCGAAATCCGCCGGTTTCTCTGCGATCCAGCGCGTGATTTTTCCCGGCGCGAACCATCCGCCGCGCTCAATTTCGTCGGGGTGCAGTTGGAATGGCCCTTCGGCCTGACAGCGATAGACCCAGACGAATTCCGCATCCGTTTCCGGGCGCGCGGCGATTTTGAACAGCCGTTGTAGTGGCGGCGACGCCCCCGTCGCCGTGATGGTTAATCCGATTTCCTCGCGCAATTCGCGCACCGCGCAGGCGTCGTAATCCTCGCCGGAATCCACATGGCCGGATGTCGCAGAATCCCATTTGCCCGGCTCGCGGTCTTTGGTCATCGAGCGCTTTTGGAGAAACGTTTCGCCGCGCGAATTAAAAACCAGCACATGCACCGCGCGATGCTTTAACCCAAGCCGATGCACCTCGCGGCGCGGCTTGGCATCAATCACCTCGTCGCGCTCGTTGACAACGTCAAATATTTCTTCGGCCATAAAAAGCTCCGTCAGGAGCGGTATCTTTGTAGAAACCTGAACGATAAAAATTCCAGCCCGTGGGGGCGACATATCATTTCTCGTCGGTTTTGGAAATGTATGCTGACAGAAGATGCCGCTCCTGACGGAGCTTGAAAATCTTTTTTGTCTGGCTTCTACAAATATGCCGCCCCTGACGGGACTTTCTATTTGCGGGTAAAAAGTTTTTCTGTCACCGCTACGAACTGTTCCAAACTCACCGCTTCCGCGCGGATTTGCGGAGAAAGCTGCAGCTTTTTAAATGCCCGCTCCAGTTTTTCCTTCGGCCAGTCTTCGCGCAGCAGTTTCAACATCATTTTTCGCCGCTGCGAAAACGCGCGTTTGACGATTTTGACAAAAACTTCGCGCCGGTTTTCTGGCAAGAACGGTGCGTCACGGCGAATTAATATCACGCAGGCCGAGTCCACGTCCGGTGCCGGGAAAAAACAGCTTGCCGGAATCTTGAACCACTCGCGCGGCTCGTAGCCGAGTTGAACCAGCAACGTCAGCACGCCGTAATCTTCGTCGCCGGCTTTGGCCATTAGCCGGTGAGCGACCTCAAGTTGCAACGTCACCACCATCCGTTCCGGTCGTTTGGGCAATTGCGCCAGTTCCACCAAAATCGCTGAAGCGACGGAGTAGGGCAAATTCGCCACGAGTTTCCAATCGTGCCAGTCAAGTGGAACAGGCATCCTGCCTGTCTCTGATTTGTTTTCAGATGACAGGCTGGAAGCCTGTCCCACTTTCAGAAATTCCAGCGCGTCGGTGTGGAGCAAAACAAATTTCGGAGGGGCGAGCTCCGCGAGTCCCCGATCTTTTGCGCTTGCAGAATTTGGGGCTCGTGGAACTCGCCCCTCCGAAACGTGTGGGAATCGTTCGCGCAAAAATTCAACGAGCCGGGCGTCCTTTTCAATGGCCAGGACTTCGCCGGCATTTTCCAGGAGCAATTCCGTCAGCGGACCCAGCCCCGGCCCGATTTCGAGGACTTTATCCGTTTTTTTCAGTGCCGCCGCCTCGACGATACGCCGGAGTTGATTGCCATCGTGCAGAAAATTTTGGCCGAGGGATTTTGTCAGTTGAATCCCGCGCGTGGCCAGCAGTTCCCGCATCTCAGAAAGCTTCACTGGGAAAGCAGCTTTTACACGAATTGCGCGAATTGGCACGAATTAAAAAAACAGACGCAAACAATTCGCGACAATTGGCGGAATTCGCGTAAAGATTTGTTTTCTAAATCCGTGTCCATCCGTGTTTATCCGTGGTTTAGGACTTCCGCCAGCGCGCTGACAGCTTTGGCCAACTGCGCTTTGGTAATCGTAAGCGGGGGCGTGAAGCTGATGACGCTACCATACTCCCCTTCGGGCAACAGAATGAAGCCGCGCTGCAACATGGTTTTAATGGCCTGCATGGCCGCGTCAGTGGCGGGCCGGCCGTCGGACAAGTGCAGTTCGACGCCAGCCATCAAACCCAAACCGCGCACGGCGATTTGAAATTTTGGATTTGAAATTTTTGACTGCAGTTCACCAATCAAAAATTTGCCGGACTCCGCGCTGTGTTCCGGCAATTCGAGTTTTTCAATTTCCTTGATTTGCGCCAGCGCCATTGCGCAGCCGACGGGATGGCCGAGGAAGGTGCTGGTGTGAATCGCCTCGCCGCGCGATGCCGGCCACGCGGTATCCATCAGGTCGGCGCGGCCAATGCAGGCCGAGAGCGGGAAACCGCCGGTGAGTGCCTTGCCCAGGCAGATGAGGTCGGGCACGACGCCGGTGTGTTCGCAGGCAAACCATTTTCCGGTGCGGCCAAAGCCGGTGTAAATTTCATCGAGAATCAGCAGCGCACCGTGTTCGTCGCAAAGTTTTCGCAACAGCGGCAGAAATTCCCTTGGCGGAACATTGATGCCGCCGCGGGCCTGCACCGGTTCGACCAGAATTGCCCCAATCCATTCGCGACGGCAAAAATGGCGGATGGACCATTCAACGGCAGCAAGGTCGGTGGATTTTTTTGGAAACGGCACGAAGTTTCCAAACTCGCGAAGCTGAAAGTGAAACGGGTTGCGGAAAAAATTGCGGTGGGTGGCGTTGAGCGTGCCGTAGCCGAGGCCATGATACGCGCCCTCGAAGGCAATCACACCGCGTTTGCCGGTGGCCAGCATCGCGGTTTTGAACGCGGACTCAACAGCTTCAAAACCGGAATTGCCGAAAATGACTTTGCCCGATTTTTTGCCGTTGCTCCACCGTTCAAATGTAATCCGGCTCAAGTCGCGGGCGAGTTCCGCTTTGCGCGCATGCGGATGCACGTCGCCCATGGCGTGCAAAAGCCGGGACATTTGTTTTTGCCCGGCCTTGACGACGCGCGGGTTTGCGTGACCGGCGGTGGCGACGCCAAATGCGGCGGTCAAATCAAGATATTTTTTCCCGTCAGCGTCCCAAACGTAAACGTCTTTGGCGCGTTCCCAAATGATGGGCCAGGAGCCATCCGGCTCCATGAACACAATGTTGCGCGACTCGTAATCACGCAGCAGTTGGATGGTTTGCTGCGATTTCATTTTTTAACCACGGATGGACACGGATGAATTTAGAAATGCAGGATACTTTTTTCCTCGCCCCGCCCAAGCGGGGAGCAGGACAGGGTGAGGGGATTTGAGTTTCACGCGCCACCTCACCCCGGCCCTCTCCCCCAACTTCGTTGGCGGAGAGGGAGAAAACGCGGTTGCGTATTTCTGTATTCAATCTGCGTTTCATCGGTGGCTGATTAAACTCCCCGTTGTTCCGGCGGCCAGATGATTTTGTGCAGTTGAACTTGAAACCGCACCGGCAGCGCGTCGGCGATGATTCTCTCCGCCAATTCGCGCCGCGAAACCGGCGTCTGGCCGGCGGGAACCTTTTTCAATGATTTATTTTGTTGCTCCGGCGCAAGCGGATGCACCCACGAAAAGAGCAGCGGGCATACCATGTTTGGCCGGTGTTCGGCGATTTGCCGCCTGGCCCACTCATAATCTTCAACCGTGCCGATGACGAATTTGATTTCGTCGGTCGCTTTCAGGAGTTTGAGATTGGTCCAGCGATTGCGTCCAGCCTCGCCGCTGCTGGGACATTTCAAATCCATGATGCGCCGGACGCGCGGGTCAACTTTTGAGATGTCATGCGCACCGCTGGTTTCGAGCAGCACGGTGAAGCCGTCGTCGCAAAGCTGTTTCATCAGCGGCAGGGAATTTTTCTGGAACAACGGTTCGCCGCCCGTAAGTTCAACCAAGGGCACGGAGTTGAGGATTGCGGGTTGAGGATTGAGGGGCGGGCGGAATGGCGCAGCCAGCTGCCGGACCTCCGAACAAATTTCTTCGAGTGATTTTTTTTTGCCTTCGGTAAAGGCATAGGCGGTGTCGCAATACGAGCAGCGCAAATCGCAGGCGGTGAGCCGGATAAAAATGCACGGCAGCCCAGCGAAGGTGCTTTCGCCTTGCAAGCTCAAATAGATTTCGTTGACAACCAGTGTGTCGGACACGCCGGCAGTGTAGCGCTCCGGCGTTAAAAGGAAATGGCGGTGATTTGCTTTGGCATGATTTGCGGCTACATTCTGGGAATCCGCAACCACCTCAAACTTCAGATGTGGGGTTGGAATTTGGGCATAAAATTTGCGGCAAAAAATGAAAATCTCATGAAATTGCGCGGCGCACAATTCCTCCTGGCCTTCATTTTCTTGGGGCAAATGGCCGCCCGCGCACAGAATCTCGACACCATCGGCGTCACGCTGTTGCAAGCGGTGACGACCAACGTCAACGGCGCGGGCATCCGCGTGGCGCAGCCGGAGGCGGCGGAATCTGGAACCACAACCAATTGGGAGGTCAATCCCGGTGCCAGCGGTGTCGGACAGCCGGTGAGTCTTTTCACCTACTTTTCCAGCAGTGGGACGGCAAATAATTTCCCGAATGTTGTAGGGGCTGAATCGGGTCACGCGGACGCCGTGGCGGGATATTTTTATGGCATCCCCGGCGGCGTGGCAACGAACGTCGCGCATGTGGACAGTTACGCTGCGAACTATTTTGTCCGGGTTTTCGAACGCATCATTGGTTCTTCCACCAATTACACCGTGTCGCTGCCCTCAAGCAATATCAATGATCCGGTGGTAAACCAAAGTTTTATCTTCACCGGAACCACCGTTAGCCTACAACAGGCCATTGATTCGGCCTACGACAATTACGCCGCACAGTACAAAACGCTGTTCGTTTCCGGTATTGGCAATGGCGGCGCGGTGAATCCGCCAGCCACCTGTTACAACGGGATCGGCGTCGGCGCTTACGGCGGCGGTTCCAGCGTGGGGCCGACGCTGGACAACGGCCGGGCCAAACCGGACATCATGGCCCCGGCCGGTGAAACAAGTTTTTCCACGCCGTATGTCGCCGGGGCGGCGGCGGTGTTGATGCAGGCTGGATTGCGCGGCGACGGCGGCAATGGCACGAATTCCGCCGCGGACATCCGCATGGTAAAGGCGCTGCTGTTGAACGGCGCCATTAAACCTGCCGATTGGACAAACAACGCGCCTTCGCCGCTGGACACACGCTACGGCACGGGCGTGTTGAACGTTTTCAATTCCTATGAGCAACTCGCCGGCGGCAGGCATGGTTATATTGTTTCCACCAGCGTTTCCACCGGCGGGGCACATCCCCCCACTGGTGCCAGTGGCACGGTCAGCACATTAAGCGGCTGGGATTTCAACACCAACACCAGCAGTGCCTCGTCCGACGGGGTGAACCATTATTATTTCAACGTCACCAACGGTGTCAGCAACGCCACGTTCACGGCGACGGCAACGCTCGTTTGGAACCGTCAACGAAATCAGCCGGACATCAACAACCTTGACCTGTTTTTATACGACGCGATTTCCAGCAATCTGGTCGTTTGCAGCACCAGCCTCGTGGACAATGTCGAGCACCTCTTTGTGCCGAACCTCGCGCCAAGCCGGTACGATTTGCAGGTTTGGAAAGCTGGCGGGAGTTTTGTCAGCAGCAGCGAAACCTACGCGCTCGCATTTGAATTTTTCTCCATGCCGTTGGGTATCGTCATGTCCGGCACCAACGTTGTCCTCCAATGGCCGCTTTATCCCGCCGGCTTCGTTCTGGAATCGGCCACCAATCTCAATCCGCCAGTTTCGTGGAACACAAACGGTCCGGCTCCCGTCGTGACCAATAATCAAAACTCCGCGGTTGTGGGCGTTACGAACACCAGTCAGTTTTTCCAGTTGTGGCGACCGTGACGATTTCAGGTGCTCAGGCAAAATGTCCGAGGGCGGAATGTTTTCCGATGCGATAGCTCTGCGTGATGGCGGCGGTTACGTGGCGTTTGCCGATTTCAACTGCGTGCGGCAAATCATGGTTCGACGCCAACGCCGCCACGATAGCCGCCGAATAAGTGCAGCCCGTGCCGTGAGTCGAGACGCCTTTGATAAACGGCGCGCTCAACAGCAATTCCGTCCGGCCGTCAAAAAAAATGTCCACCGCGTCGCGCAGACCGCGCAAATGGCCGCCTTTGACCAGCGCGGCGCAGCCGAACCGCGTGTGGATTTCCCGCGCCGCCACACGCATGTTTTCAACGGACGCAATTTTGCGTCCGATCAAAATCCCGGTTTCGTCGAGGTTGGGTGTGACCAGCATTGCGAGCGGCAGCAATTGTTCCTGTAAAATTTTAATCGCCGCCGGTTTCAGCAATGCCGCGCCGCTGGTTGAAATCATGACCGGATCAACCACGAGCGGCGGGCCCTTTTGCTTTTTGAAAAAATCGACAACGGCACGAATGATTTCGGCTGAAAACAACATTCCGGTTTTCACCGCCACTGGCCGCAATTCCTCGAACACGGCCTTCATTTGCTGCCGCACGATTTCAGGCGAACACGGTTCGACGGCGAGAACGCGCCGGGGATTTTGTGCGGTGAGGCAGGTGATGACACTCGCGCCGTGAACGCCAAGCGCGGCGAAGGTTTTCAAATCGGCCTGAATGCCGGCGCCGCCGCCGCTGTCGGAGCCGGCAATGGTAAGCGCCACCGGCCATTTCACGATTCGTGACATGAGTTTGAACTTACCGGCATTCGCACAAAACGGCACGGAAAAAGACCGGCAGGCGGGGACTTGGGTTGCCCAGACCGTCTCAAGCGAGGCGTTTGTCCGACGCAGTAACCCGGAGAAGCAGGTCGTTCAGTTCCTGCATGCGCGGCGGTTTGCCGATAACGGCGGCCACTTCTGAAGCGGTTTCTCCCTCTTCCCTCATTATCGTGCCCCAGCCGGTCATCATGATGATGGGTGTGTTGGGGGACTCCGCTTTGATGGTTCGGGCCACTTGGTGTCCATCCATCTTTGGCATGCCCAGATCCGTAATGACCACTTCGTAGGGCTGGTTTTTCAGCATGGCTGTGCGGAACAATTCCATTCCGTGCTCTCCGCCGGAGGCAACCATCACCCGATGATTGAAGTGAGTGAGACAATCGTCCAGGAGTTGCCGGACCTGCGCGTCGTCATCAATACAGAGGATGTGAAGGGAGCGCTTCGGTTTGACTTGTGGCGAGGTGCCCCGCACGGTTTGCGGAGATTTTTCCTGAACGGGGAAAACAAGCCGGACACAGGTGCCGCGGCCGGGAGCGCTGTCAATCTCAATAATGCCGTCGTGGCGTTGGATCATTCCATAGACCATCGCCAGACCGAGTCCGGTGCCGCCGCGCTGGGCCTTGGTGGAAAAGAATGGTTCCAGACAATGTTGCCGTGTTTTCTCATCCATGCCGATGCCGTTGTCCTTCACTTCGACCTGAAGCTGCCGCTCGGAGGCCCCACTTTCTTCCGAAACGGGACCACTGATGGAACGAGTGACAAAGGTGATGGTGCCGCCTTGCGGCATGGCGTCCACCGCATTGAAGACCAGGTTGATCAACGCTTCCCGGAGTTCACCGGCATCGCTGTGCAGCAAGAATGGCTCCGGTTCCAGTTCACATTGGACGTTAATGGAGATCCCTTGGCGTTGCGAAAGGTCACGCCAACGAGGGCGGGTGAGTTCGATCACCTCCTCAATGACTTTATTGATGTTCACCTGGGTCAATTGCTCCGCGTCAGAGCGGCGGCGATAGAACTCCCGCATGCGGGCGACGATTTGAGCTATGTCCCCGCCTGCCTGGTTGATGGTTTGCAGGTAATGCTTTGAAACCTCCGGCAAATCCGGCAGCGTACTTAGCAGCAGTTCCGAATAGGCGACAATGGGAGATAGCGCGTTGTTGACATCGTGTGCAACACCGCTGGCCATTTGTCCCAAGGCACGGAGGCGCTCCTGCTGCACCACCACATGCTGGGTCCGGCGCAATTCTTCGTAAGCCTTTTGAAGCCCCTCGGTGAGGCGCACTTGATCATAAAGGCTGCGGCATTGTTCCTCGGTGGAGAGAACTTTGACCTGCAAAGCTTCCTTCTCCGAACGGACTGCCGTAATTTCGGCAAGGATCTGCTCATTTTTATATCGGACCTCCTCCAAGACGAGCACAATCATGCTGACGGCGATGAAAAGCTGCAACACTGCGGCCACAAAAAACCCGGTGCTGAACAGGTTGTCGTATTGCTGCGAAAGCGGATAACTTCCCAAATAAAAGCCCCACAGCAAAAAGCCCAGCGCCAGCATGCCCGCGCCCACGAACGGCATTTTCTTCCGCAACTGGTAGAAACAAGACCCGGCAAAAACACTGCCGGAACCAAGCAGAATAAAAACCGGCAACTGAATTTCCAATGCACTTGAGAGGATTTGCGGACTGACGATGGTCCAAACCAGCAGGAACACCATGAACAGACCAAACAACGTCTGCCGAACGGGGAGGCTGAGAAAACGCAAGCTGCCCCACAAAAGAAAGGCCGCCGAAATCGCCACACAACACTGCTTGAGCATGAAAAAGACGCTCTCAGGCGAAGAATTCTGCGTTTGGAGGCTTAACGTCAGCCACAGGGCATAAAACAACCACGCCGCCGTCCACACGGTGAAATACTCCCGTTTGGTATAACGATTCAGGTAGTAAAAAAGCGACACCAGCACCCACACGCTTAACAGCGACACCATCAACGCCGCCCGCATATATTCCCGGGGAAATATCAAATCCATACCTTTAAGTCCTATAATTCCATTTCCGGCTGCACTTTAATCCATCTGGCAATCTTGTTTATTAAACCTTCAGATTTTTGCATAAGCCTTTCCAAGCAAATCAAATACATCTAATCACAAAATCAGATTCTGTCAATCTTTCTGACATGCGGTTTAGGAAGCATTTTTCGGGCCGGGAAGGAACTCACGTCTTCACCTACTTTCTCTTTGGAACCCGTTCTTATACGCTTATACTCAAGCGCATGGACAAAGAGCAAGTCGCGGAAATTTTGGCCGAAATCGGCACCCTGCTGGAATTGAAGGGCGAAAATCCGTTCAAGACGCGTGCCTACGCGAATGCCGCGCGAACGATTGAAAGTCTGAGCGAACCGCTGACAAAAATTGTCGCTGAAAACCGGCTTGGCGAAATCAAAGGCATCGGCGAAGCGCTCACAAAAAAAATCACCGAATTCGTCACCACCGGCAAATTGAAGTATTACGATGAGTTGAAAGCTTCGATTCCACCCGGTTTGATTGAGATGCTGGAAATTCCCGGGCTGGGGCCGAAGAAAATCCAGGCGCTCAACCAAAAACTCGGCGTGGATTCGGTCGAGAAACTTGAAGCAGCCTGCCATGCTGGCAAAGTGGCCGAACTCGACGGCTTTGGTGAAAAAACGCAGTCAAATTTGCTCGAAGGCATTGAGCGCCGCCGTACTTACGCTTCGAAACATTTGTTGAGCGAAGCGTTGCGCGCCGCTGAACCGTTACTCGACGGTTTGCGCGGGCATCCTGACGTCATCCGGTGTGGTGCTGCCGGCAGTTTGCGGCGGGTCAAGGAAGTCATCGGCGACATTGATTTGCTGGCATCGTCGAAAAAGCCGGCGGAGGTAATTGGGGGGTTTGTCGCGCAGCCGGGCATCAGCAAGGTCCCCGCCAGGGGTGAAACAAAGGCCAGCGTCATTCTGGACGGTGGCATTCAATGCGACTTGCGTGTGGTGAGCGACAAGGAATTTCCGTTTGCGCTTGCGTATTTCACCGGCAGCAAGGAGCACAACATCGTCATGCGCCAGCGGGCGATTCAGCGCGGCCTGCGGCTCAACGAATACGGTTTGTTCAAATCGAAGGAAGAGACGCGCAACCCCAAGCTGCTCGTGCCGTGCCGGGACGAAACGGAAATTTTTGCGAAACTGGATCTGCCGTTTGTGCCGCCTGAACTGCGTGAAGATCACGGAGAATTTGCGGCGGGTGAAAAGAACGATTTGCCGCGGCTCATCGAATGGACGGATTTGAAAGGCGCGCTGCACAATCACTCAACGTGGAGTGACGGCCACAACCGGCTTGAGGAAATTGCCGAATACATGGAAGAACTTGGTTTGGCATACTGGGCGATCACCGACCATTCGAAGTCGTCGTTTCAGGCGAATGGTCTCGACGCAAAACGTGTTCGCGAGCAAATCAAGGAAATCAAAAAGATTAACGGGCGGCTGGCCGAACGCGACAGTGATTTTTGTCTGCTCACCGGAACCGAAGTGGACATTTTGCGCGACCGGCTGGATTTCAACGACGAATTGCTCGCAGAACTGGACGTGGTGGTGGCAAGCCTGCATGTTCCAGCCAGCGGCGAAGCGGAGAACACAAAACGTCTGATTCGGGCGGCGGAAAACAAATTTGTCCACATCATCGGCCACCTGACCGGCCGGCTGCTTTTGGAACGCGAACCGTATCCAGTCAATGTGCCAGCGGTGATTGATGCGTGTGCCGGGACTGGCACGTGGATTGAACTGAACTGTAATCCGCACCGGTTTGACTTGGACTGGCGGTTGTGGCCTTACGCAAAAAGCAGGGGCGTGAAATGCGTCATCAACCCGGACGCGCACCGGAATGAACACGCTGGTTTTCTCAGGCTGGGCGCGGGAATAGCGCGCAAGGGTTGGCTGGAACAAACAGACATCGTCAATACTCTTACCTTAAAATCGCTGCGGAAGGAATTAAAACGCAAGCACTCGAATGGTTGAGGCTTGCAAGATTTTAAGGGCTTTTTGCTGTCCAGATAAGCAAAAAAAGGCTTTGACTGTGATAATATTTTGTTGGTAGCGTTACTAGGTCATTGGCTGTTTGCCTTTTTTTGAATGTTAAAGGGCGTGAATGGTCTAAATAATGGTTCGGTGTGGTCGCGATATGAAAAAGTTTTTTGTCTCTGTGGGACTGATTGCTGCTGGGACGGCCAGCCTTCAGGCTGCCTATGCCCCTGACTGGGATTCCACGTCGGCTTCCATGTGGAGTGTTTCGGGCACGCTGCGGGGGTTTTACGATGACAACTACGAAACGGCGTCATCTGGACCCAACAAACAAGCCAGCCTCGGTTTTGAGGTTTCCCCCCAATTTGAGCTCAACGTGCCACTGCAACAAACCGAGTTGGGGATGCGTTACATTTATGGTTTGTATTATTATCAGAAGCGGGAGGAGTTGGGCGAAAACCCGATTGACCAGACCCAGCAATTTGATTTATGGGTGGATCACGCGTTCACCGAACGCTGGCAGGCAAGAGTGCAGGATTCGTTTGTCATGGGGCAGGAGCCGGAATTGATTGATCCCAGGCTTTCTGTGCTTACCCGCACTGAGGGAAATAACATCGGCAACACTGGCACCCTCACTCTGGACACGGCTTGGACGCGGTTATTCAGCACCGCGTTGAAATATCAGAATTCATTCTTCGATTATCAGAACAGCGGCGCTACCACTGCTACTCTTGCGACTCAAGGTGCCAGCTATGCCGGTTTGTTGAATCGCATTGACCAAACGGTTTCATTGGATCTTCAATGGCATGTAGCACCGGAAACCGTGGCCTTTTTTGGCGGCTCGTTCGAATGGGTAAACTACACGGGAGATGAACCGATTGCAATAGATCCGATTACCTCCGCCGTCTATTATAGCAGCAGCCGCAACAGCCTTTCGTACTATGGATATGTGGGTGTCCAGCGCAGCATGCTTGCGAATTTGAGCTTTACCGCCAAAGGCGGGGTTCAATACACTGACAACTATAATGATCCCTCTGGCGCGACCTCATTGAATCCCTATGCGGATCTTTCGTTGATTTACACCTATTTGCCCGGCTGTTACGCGGAACTTGGTTTTACTCAAATGCAGACCGCAACCGACCAGGTTTCACCTGACCCGTCCAACGGCAGCATCGCCATGTCCACGGAAAGTTCCACGGTTTACGCCTCCATCAACCATAAATTGACACCCAAGCTGCTGGGAACGGTCATCGGGCAGTGGCAGCATTCCGTGTATAATCAGGGCTCTTACAACAATCAGGCGGATGATTACTATAGTTTGGGTGTGAACCTGTCGTATAGTTTCAACCAGCATTTTTCAGTTGATGCCGGCTATAATTATGATGATCTCACCTCTAAAATTCCGGAATACAATTACACGCGCAACCGCGTTTATTTGGGAGTTACAGCCACCTATTAGCCAGCCGTGTTAAACCAAATTGTTTTGAACGTTTAGACGGGAGCCGGGTCAATGGTCTGGCTTCCATAATTTTTCCCCGACATATGGATTCATTACAAAATCAGCCGCAACAGGAAACCAGGCTGCATTTTCTGGACTACTGGCGCATCATCCGCATTCGCAAGGCCATCATCATCACTGTTTTTCTGATTACCGCCATTGTCGCCACAGCCGTAACGTTCCTTTTGCCCGAATCCTACGCCAGCACGGCCCGAATCAGAATCGAACCCGACAGCATTTCAGACATTCGAGGTGTTGGTGAAGCGATGCCATACGCGTCTTACGACCCCTATTTTATTCAGACCGAATTTGAAATCATTCAGGATCGTGTTGTTTTGGGAAAAGTCATCGAAGCTCTGAACCTGAACATCGAGTGGGGCAAAAAATACTTTGGCGGCGAAACGCTCAAAACTTCCGAGACCATGGAGTTTCTCAAGAGACGAATGAGCCTGATGCCCGTGCGCAACACCAAGCTCATTGGAATCACCGTCTATAGCGAAGACAAAAACGACGCGGCGCGCCTCGCCAATGCCATTGCCGAAGCCTACCGCAGTTACCGCCGCGATATGCGCAGTCAACTCACCCTGAATGGCATCAAGGTTTTGGAAGATCAGTTTAAGTCGGACCAAGACCAAATCCAAGCCGTTCAAACCAATGTGGACAACCTGCGTCATGAATTGGGCGTCAATGACAGTGATCCCAACTCCATGACCCCCACGCCTACGCTCTCGCAGGAGCAATTGCGCAACTACAACGCCATGCGTCTCGAAGGCGAGACGCGCTACCTGAAACTGGAGAAACAACTGACCCAACTTCAGGCCTTAAGCCCGGATAAAAGGAGGGACGTTCTTCCCACGTTGATTCCAGATACAGCACTGTCCGAATTGTTGAGCAAACTGCGTGAGGCTGAACAGACATTTGTCACTTTGACAAACGACTATTCACCGGCCGATCTACATATCACCCGTGTCCAATCCATGATTGACGAGTTGAATCCCCAGATTGACGCCCGGGTCGCCGGCATTATGACCAGCCTGGAAAACCAGGTTCAGTCAGAGAAAGCTGCCCTCGACTCACTCACCGCCAGCGTTGAGGCAGCCAAAGAAAAAGATCAGACGGATTTCACCAAAGGCCAGCCCTACTGGGAGAAAAAGCGCGAACTGGGAGAGAAGATCGAATTCCACAGGCTGCTTGGCGTCAAAATTGCACAGGAAAAGCTCGACCTTGAAATTCCCAAAACTTCAATAGTGGAAATTACCGGCCCGGCCGAGCCTGGAGACAGCCCCGTCAAACCAAACAAGACATTGAACATCGTTCTCGGTGTTGTCATCGGCTTGATCATGGGGGTCGGTTTGGCTTTCTTCATTGAATATCTGGATACCAGCGTCAAGACGATTGACGAGGTGGAGCGTGCGTTCCAATCGCCGGTGCTTGGCGTTATCCCGCAAAACGTCGGCTACTTGGTGGACGAAGGTCTCGAAAGCCCGCACGCCGAGGCCTACCGCGTGCTGCGCACCAATATCCTGTTCTCACGCAAGGACGAAAAGCTCAACACCGTTGTCGTCGTCAGCGCCGGTGCGGGAGAAGGCAAATCCATCACCGTCGTGAACCTGGCCACGGTGTTTGCTCAAGCCGGCCAGCGCGTATTGGTCGTGGATTCCGACCTGCGCCGTCCGACACTGCATAAACTGTTGCACGTCAGCAACAACATCGGCCTGACCAATTATCTGCTGAAACAAAACAAACTCGAAGAAATCATCCAGACCACCAGCGTGCCGATGCTTGACTTCATGGCCAGCGGCAAACTGCCGAGCACTTCGATGAGCATTCTTGGTTCGGCGCAGATGAAGGAAATGGTCGCCGAATTGAAGCAGCGATACGATTTCATCTTCTTTGATTCACCGCCCATTCTGGGTGTGAGCGACGCCTCGGTCCTGGCCAGTGAAGTGGACATGGTCATTCAGGTTATTCAATACCGCCGCTATCCACAGCCCATGAGCATCCGCGCCAAGCAATTGATCGAAAAAGTCGGCGGCAACCTCATCGGCATCCTCCTCAACAACATCAACATGTCGCAGGACGAAAGCTATTACTACTACACCGGCTACTCCCAGGGCAATTATTACTACTCGCGCAACGAAGACGCTCAGGAAACCCCCGCCAAGGAAAAAGATTCCGACGACACCGATGTGATCGGGATTAAACAAAAGTATTGATTGTGCGCCCAGTTTCGCAAGGATTAGGGACAATGAAATTATTTTGGAAAGCGTCAAGTTTGGGATCTTTTGCTTGTGGCCTGCTGTTCACCGGTGTCATTTTCACTGGATGCTACTCGTCATCGGTAATGACCGGTTCGCCATCCACAGGCTATCCTGCAGCGGAGGTTGCCCGGTTTCACGTCGGCGATACCGTCATCGTGACTTTGTCCGGCCTTCCGACTGATATTCTTCCGCATCAGGAACCCATCAAGGAAGACGGCACCATCACCATGCCCGATATCGGGCATGTTCAAGCTGCGGGCAAAACTGCGGGGGAACTTCAGAACGAAATATATGATCTCTATGTGCCGAAGCTTTACCGCCATCTCACGGTCACCGTGAATACCGGAGATCGCGTCTACTACGTTACCGGTGAAGTCAAACAGCCCGGCCGTCAGCTCTACGCCGGCCAAATGACCGTCACCAAGGCCATTACGACCGCAGGCGACTTCACTGACTTTGCCAATCATAAAAAAGTCTGGCTCATCCGCGCCAACGGCCAGCGCATCAAAGTCAATTGCAACGAGGCGTTGCGAGACTCGTCCAAAGATCCGCAGGTTTATCCCAACGACCAAATTCAGGTGCCGCGCAAGATTTGGTGATGATTCAACTCAACATCCTTTCGGGAAGAAAGGCGGGCGCTCAATCGGCAGCCCGCCGTTTTCCTTTCCGCATCGGACGTGCGGCGGGAAACGAACTGCAACTCGACGATGACGGCATCTGGGATCAGCACCTCACACTGGAATTTAACCGGCAGAAAGGTTTCACGCTCGCAACTGCGCCAAACGCCCTGGTCGCCGTCAACGGCGAACCCGTCCAGACTGCGGTTCTTCGGAACGGTGACATCATCACCCTCGGTTCCGCCAAACTCCAGTTCTGGCTTGCCGCCGCCCGCCAGCGCAGCCTGCACCTGCGTGAAGCATTCGTCTGGGTGTTGCTGGCGGCTGTCACTGCCGCCCAATTTGCATTGATTTACTGGCTCATCCGTTAATGCCGGAAATGCCGCGTGCCGGTGAATGCCATTGCCATATTTCGTTCGTCCGCCGCCGCGATTGTTTCTGCGTCGCGCACCGAACCGCCCGGTTGAATCGCCGCCGTTGCGCCCGCTTCCGCCGCCGCAATCAAACCGTCCGGGAACGGGAAAAATGCGTCGCTGCAAACCACGCTGCCCTTGAGCAAAAGCTTTGCTTCGCCCGCCTTCCAGACCGCAATCCGGCTTGCGTCCACGCGGCTCATTTGTCCTGCACCAATGCCCAGCGTCCGGTCGGTCGCCGCATAAATAATCGCGTTTGACTTCACGTGTTTGACCACGCGCCAGCCAAAAAGCATTGCGCGCAATTCATTGTCCGTCGGCTGCCGCCGGGTGACGATTTTCAAATCCGCGCGCGCCGCGGTTTTCAAATCGCGCTCCTGCAACAAAAACGAATTTGCCCCGACACTTCGCACGTCCAGCGACCGTGCGGCGAGCGGTGATTTCAAGACTTTGAGCAACCGCAGATTTTTTTTCTTTTGCAAAATTGCCAGGGCTTCCGCTGAAAAATCCGGCGCGACGATGACCTCGCTGAAAATTTCCGCGATGGCCTCCGCGCACGCGCCGTCGAGCGGACGGTTCACGGCGATGATGCCGCCAAACGGCGCCTGTTTGTCCGTTGCCAACGCCTTGTCCCACGCCTCACGCAAATTTGCGCCCTGGCCGACCCCGCACGGATTGGTGTGTTTCAAAATCGCCAGCGTCGGCGGGTCGTCCGAAAATTCCGCAATCAAATTCGCCGCCGCCGTCAAATCCAGAATGTTGTTGTAGGAAAGCTCCTTGCCGTGCAGTTGCTGGAAAAATTCATTGAAGCCGCCGTAAAGCGCCGCCGCTTGATGCGGATTTTCACCGTAACGCAGCGGCTGCGCCAGCGGCGCGAAAACATTGAGTGAAGATGGCAGGCTGGAAGCCTCCGCCACGTTGAATTCTTTTTGCAGATGCGCGGCAATGGCGCCGTCATAGGCGGCGGTGCGCGCAAAAACTTTCGCTGCCAGTTTGCGTCGCAGTTCGAGTGTCGTATCGCCGTTGGCGGAAATTTGTTCCGCGACTTCCGCGTAATCCAGCGGATCAACGACAACCATGACACTGTCGTGATTTTTCGCCGCGCTGCGGAGCATGGACGGCCCGCCGATATCAATGTTTTCAATCGCGTCGTGCAGCGTCACGTTCGGTCTGGCGACGGTTTGCTCGAACGGATAAAGATTTACGACGACGAGATCAATCGGCTGAATGTTATGCGTACGGACAGCGGCTTCGTGCGCTTCATTGCCGCGAATGAAAAGCAAACCACCGTGGACTTTCGGATGGAGCGTTTTGACGCGGCCATCGAGCATTTCGGGAAAGCCGGTGTGTTCGCTCACGTCTTTTACCGTGAGCCCGGCCTCGCGCAGCGTTTTGGCGGTGCCACCGGTGGAAATAATTTCAATTCCGGCTTTGGCCAGAATTTGTGCGAACGGAATCAAACCCGTTTTGTCCGAAACCGAAATCAACGCCCGTTGAATTTTTGCCATAGCCCGACCAAAATCCCCCATGACTGCCGCTGCCGTCAACGGCAAATCACGGTTTCGACGGCGCGGGCTTTTGAATCATGTCCTCACCGATGGCGCGTTCAAGCCTGGCGCGGGCGACGGCATAATCGTGCAACGCCTGGATTTGCGTCGTGCGCGCCTGCGTCAGCGAAGTCTCGGCGTCGAGCACGTCGAGTTGCGTGCTGGTGCCGGCCTCGGCGCGGGCGCGCGCCTCGCGCAAGGCTTCGTCGGCCTGCTCCTGCACTTTTTGCTGCGACTCCAGAACTTCACGCGCCTCGATAAAATCGGAATAGGCCGTGCGAACTTCGAGCTCAATCTGGCGTCCCTTGTCGTCCACGTCAGTCCTGGATTTTTCGTAAAGCGCCTTGGCTTGGACGACTTTGCCGCGCGTCAGCATTCCGTCGAAAATGTCCCAGCTCAACTGTCCACCGGCGTTCCAGCCGCGAATGTCCTCGCCGACATCGGTGCTGAATTGAGAGTTGACCCAATTATAACCCGCGAAGGCCTGAACCGTCGGTTTATAGCCGGCCTTGGCGTTCACGACATTCAAGCGTTGCAACTCCTCCGTTTTGCGCGCGGCGACAAGTTCGGTGCGCCTGGCCAGCGCCTGCTGGATGGCGGCGGGCAAATCCACCTGATACGGTGCGGCGTCGAGCGTATCCGTCAGGTTCAACGGAATGTCCTCCCAGATTTCGCGCGGCAAATTGTAGCCCAGCAGGTTGGACAGATTGTTTTTGGTGATGCGATAATTGTTTCGCGCCTGAATCAGGGCCGGACGCTCATTGGCGACGGCGACTTCGGCGCGGAGCACGTTGAAGTGCGGCACGGTGCCGGCATCGTAGCGGCGTTGTTGGTCTTCGAGTTCCTTTTGGAGCAGGTTGACCGAGGCTTCATGCACGGTGATCTGCTGGGCGGCAAGCAGCACATCGTAATACGCCGTGCGCGCACCAAGCAACGTGTCGGCAATCACGGTCTGATATTGTGCCAGTGCCTGCTGCTTTGTGACGCTGGCCGTGCGCAACGCCGCGACCATTTTTCCGCCTTCGTAGATGGTTTGGACGATTTGCACGCCCGCATTCCAGTTTTGATACGGCTGCGGGTAGCTGAATCCGGGCGGTTCCTGTAGCAAACGCTGGTCCGTGTCCGTGTATTTGCCGGTCGCCTGCAATTGCGGCAGGGCGATGGCGCGGGTTTGCACGACGACCCCCTGCTGGGCTTCGAGGTCGCTCTTGGCCTTGAGGATGGTGGCGTTTTGTGAGAGCGCGATATTGAGGCAGTCGGTCAGCGACAGCGGACGCGTGATCCAGCCGGGCAAACTGGTATTGGTGTTTTGCGCTGTCATGTTCCAGACAAAACAAATGAGCACCCCGACGCAGAATAACAACTTTTTCATACGGCCATGAATTTATCATTTGGGCAATTTAGCGCAAACTTGCATTTTTTTGCCGCATGGGCTTTCCTTTGCCGATGTGGCGGCGAGGAATTTTTATTTTAACCTTCAGTTTTGCGCTGGCCGCGCTTTTTGTCGCTGGTTGTTTTTCAAATTCGTCAAATGTGTTCCAAGGCTACATTGAGGGCGAATATGTTTGCGTGGCGTCACCGCTCGGCGGCGCGCTGATGAATCTGGCCGTTGCGCGCGGTGATGAGGTGAAGGCCGGGCAGTTGTTGTTTGAGTTGGAACGTGGGTCGGAAGCCGCTGCCGTCCAACAGGCGGAAAAAAATCTGGCGCAGGCGAAAGCCAATCTCGCGCTTTCCGAAGCCGAATTCGCCCGCCGCCAGCAATTGCGCAACGATCAGGGGGTGATTTCCGCCGAAGAACTCGACCAGACCCGCGCGCAACGCGACGCCGACCAGGCCCAGGTGGAATCACAAACCGCTGCGCTGGACAAGGCGCGCTGGTCGTTCGACCAAAAAAAACAATTTGCGCCGACGAATGCGCTGGTGCAGGACACCTTATATCGCGTCGGCGAATGGGTCGCGGCGGGCAATCCGGTGGTCGAGTTGTTGCCGCCTGCCAATATCAAGGTTCGGTTTTTTGTTCCCCAGGCGGCGTTGCCGCGAATCAAGCCCGGCCAGACGGTCAGCGTGACATTCGATGGCGGCCAGCACGCCTATTCGGCCACCGTTAATTACATTTCAACGAAGGCCGAGTTCACGCCGCCCGTGATTTACAGCCAAGAGAACCGCGCCAAGCTCGTTTTTATGATCGAGGCGAAATTTTCCCCGGCAGATGCGGCCGACCTTCGTCCCGGCCAGCCGGTGGATGTGAGGCTGGGGCAAAAATGAATTCCGAAACCCGAAACCCGAATTCCGAAAGAAGCCCGAGGTCCGAAAACCGAAGTGCGGCGGCGCCAGTGGGTGGGTGTGACTGGAACCATTCGGTTTTCGGTGTTCGGATTTCGAATTTCTTTCGGCCTTCGGATTTCGGCCTTCGGATTTTTCCATGACCACCGGAGATCCCGCATTCGCCATAGACGTTCAGGGCATCACGAAGCGGTTCGGCAACCGCACGGTCGTGAACAACATTCCGATGCAGGTGCGGCGCGGTGAGATTTACGGCTTTCTTGGCCCGAACGGCAGCGGCAAAACGACGTTCCTGCGGATGTTGTGCGGTTTGCTCAAGCCCGACGGCGGCAGTGGACGTTGTCTGGGCTTCGACATTCGCAGTGAATCGGGCGAGATCAAGAAGAACATCGGCTACATGACGCAGCGGTTCAGCTTTTACGAAGACCTGACTATCGAGGAAAATCTGGATTTCATCGCGCGCATTTACGGCGTGCCGGAACGCAAGGCGGCCGTGGAAAAAAGTCTCGAACGACTCGGCATGACCGCGCGACGCAGCCAGCTTGCCGGCACGCTTTCGGGCGGCTGGAAACAACGGCTGGCGCTGTCCGCCTGCCTCATTCACGAGCCGCAATTGCTGCTGCTCGACGAACCGACGGCGGGCGTTGACCCGAAGGCGCGCCGCGATTTTTGGGAGGAAATTCACCAGCTTGCCGCCAACGGACTGACCGTGCTCATCACGACGCATTACATGGACGAGGCCGAGCGTTGCCATCGGCTGGCCTACATCGCCTACGGCAATTTGCTCGCCCGTGGCAGCGTCGCGGAGGTCGTGAAAGCCGCCGGACTGACGACTTTTGAAGTGACCGGAGAAAATCTGGTCGCGCTGGCGGAAAAAATCCGCGGCCAGCCCGGCGTGGAACAGGTCGTCGCGTTTGGCGCAACGCTGCATGTGAGCGGACGCAACACGGCACGATTGCGCGAAACTGTCGGTTCCTGGATGACCGGCGCGTATCACTGGCAGCCAATCGAATCCGGGCTGGAGGACGTGTTCATCAGTTTGATGGAAACGGCAAAGGACAATTTTTAGTGAAAACTCCCAAACATCTGGCAGGGCAAAGCTGCCGCTTTGCCCCGATATCTTGGCGGCGCAGCAGCGCCGCCCTACCGGGAAAAATGGAGGCGCTGCCGTGAAACTGCACGAATTCAACTGGCGGCGGTTCTGGACGATTGTCGGCAAGGAATTCATCCAAATGCGCCGCGACCGGCTGACGTTCGTCATGATGATCGGCATCCCGCTGGTTCAGCTCATTCTTTTCGGCTACGCCATCAACTCCGACCCCAAACATCTTCCCACGGCGGTTTATTCGGCGGACAACAGCGTTTTCTCGCGGACCATTGTGTGGGGCCTGCACAACAGCAGCTATTTTGACATCACTCGTGAGGCAAAGAACGAGGCGGAAATTCAAAGGCTGCTCGCGCAAGGCACAGTTCAATTTACGGTGGACATCCCGGTGGATTTTTCGCGCAAACTGCTGCGCGGCGAACGGCCGGATTTGCTGCTGGAAGCCGACGCGACCGACCCCTCGGCAGTCGGTTACGCCATCGCCGCGATCAATCTGCTGACAACAACCGTGCTGGATCGCGACCTCACCGGGCCGCTGGCGAAATTGCGCGGAACGCTGCCGCCGGTCAATCTGGTGGTGCATCAGCATTACAATCCGGAAAACATCACGCAGTATAACATTGTGCCCGGACTCATGGGTGTGATGCTCACGATGACGATGATCATCATCACCGCGCTGGCCATCACGCGCGAGCGCGAGCGCGGCACGATGGAAAACCTGCTTTCAACGCCGGCGCGCCCCGGTGAGGTGATGATCGGCAAGATCGTGCCTTACATCACGGTTGGTTACATCCAGGTCTTCCTGATTTTGCTGGCGTCGAAGTTTCTGTTCAACGTGCCGATTGTGGGCAGCGTGCCGTTGCTGCTGGTGCTGACGTTTCTGTTCATCGTGGCGAATCTCGCGGTCGGCATCACGTTTTCGACCATTGCCAAAAACCAGCTTCAGGCGGTGCAAATGGCGTTTTTCTTTTTCCTGCCGTCCTTGTTGTTGTCCGGCTACATGTTTCCGTTTCGAGGCATGCCGGGCTGGGCGCAGGACATCGGCGAAATTCTGCCGCTGACGCATTTTCTGCGGGTCGTGCGCGGGATTCTGCTGAAAGGAAACGGTTTTGCCGAAATCGCGCCCGACCTTTGGCCGATTGCGCTGTTTCTGGTTGTGATGCTGGCCATCGGCATCAAACGCTACCGGCAGACGTTGGATTAAACGGTTGTTTTAATGGGTGATGCTCGGTTAGATTGTTGCCGGAAAAACCAAAAAATCTGATTCTATCGCAGAATCAGTCCGACTTTTGGAGATATGTCAGTCAACGGGCAAAAGAGCATCAGGAAACGGTTTATAAAATGGATGTTCGGGGTCTAGGTTTCCTTCAGCAATTGGCCACAATTGATTCCGTATTTGTGGCACACTGTGAGCAGCTAATGGAATTTGCCAAAAAAGTTGGCCGAAAATGGATTACAGCACGGTTGGTATCACAATCAATTCCTTCAGCAGAGGCCGAGAAAAACGCCGATGCTGTAATTGATTTCTTAAGCAATGTTGAAGAACACATTTCTCACGGACGGTTGATTTTGGCCGGTGAACTAAAAAGAAATTGCGAGCCGACTTTACAGATTGAAGAACTAGAAGAAATAAATCCGATTTGGCAAAAGCTATGGGAGCTTTACGTGCGGTATGAAGTGTTTTTCTTGCTGCCCGCCCCTCCAGGGATACCGGGTTTAAAAAGTATAATTATTGAAACATCAGATGGGGTATCGTTTACGATCAATGCTTAAATCAATTTGTTACTTGGCACAAAATTATGGGGTCCGGCAATAAATAGCTATGCATTCTTTCAGGCTCAGGGGCTTCAACTTGAACGGCGTTGGATTTCTTAACACGCCTCATCATTTCCATTACGCGGGAAATTTCTTTTGTCAGCGCATAGGGATCGGCCTGTTCTGATTCAGGCGTGATTTTATTTTGGTCGTTTTTCATATTCTCATTTCTCAGTTCATAATCATCAACCAATCCTGATTCGTTGATAATTTAGGGTTGCCGCTACACTACCAAACCAACCAGCAACCCGTCAATACATGTATTTTAGACACCAAAACTGGGAAAAAGTTTCAAAAATCATACTTTTTGCCGTGCATTCTTTACCAATATAACGTGTCAATCAGCAACAATCGTTCCCAAACGCTCCCCCTCGCCACAATTTACAGCAATTCGGCTAATAAGCAAATTAGTTTTTATATTGCTCATTTCTCCAGCAACAATCTAACCGAGCATGACCTTTTAATGGCATAATTCCTTGTCATTCAAGTGGTTGCCGGCTAAACTTGCAAATTGAGCCCACTTCGGTTCTCCTTATTCTAAATGTGGCGATTTAGTTGCTCGGTTTTAACAATCGGACTGGTGCTGGCCGGCAAAGTTTTGATCGGTGCGGAATCAGCCCAGGTCAATTTGGATTATGTGGCGCAGCGCGCTCTCGAACGGGCGCGCCAGCCTTTCCACTCGCCGCGCGCCGATGTGCCGAAGGTGTTGCGGCAGGAAAATCTCAACTATGACAAGTATCGTGAGATCGAGTTCCGGCACGATCGGGCGTTATGGGCGGCGGATGGCCTGCCGTTTCGCGTGGAGTTTTTTCATCCGGGCTACCTCTACCAGGAACCGGTTCACGTCTACGAATTCACGGCGACACATGTGCAGCCCATCCGGTTCGTGCAGGACTTTTTCAATTACCGCGCGTTGCACATTCAAAACGAGATCCCCGCGGATACGGGTTACGCCGGGTTCCGCCTGTTGAATCAATTGAACGATTCGAACAAGTGGGATGAAATCGGCGCGTTTCTCGGCGCGAGCTATTTCCGGCTGCTCGGCAAGGGGCAGCGTTACGGCCTCTCCGCTCGCGGACTGGCGCTGGACTGCGGGGAACCGGACCGTCCGGAGGAATTTCCCATTTTTACCGACTGGTGGCTGGGCAAGCCGCAAAAGGACGATGGGCAATTAACCTTGTTTGCCATTCTCGACAGCGTCAGTTGCGCGGGCGCGTATCAATTTCTCATCCGCCCGGGGGAAACGACCGTGGTTGAGGTTGAGGCCGAGCTGTTTTTCCGCGAAACGAACAAGGTTCAAGCCGTGGATGCGAACCGGCGGCCCATCAAAACCATCGGCCTGGCACCCCTGACGAGCATGTTTTGGTTCGGCAAAAATTCCGAGCGCAAATTCGATGATTATCGCCCCGAGGTCCACGACAGCGACGGTCTGCTCGCCCGCATGGATGGTGGTGAAGTGCTCTGGCGTCCGCTCGACAATCCCGCCGTCATGCGCCATCAGGTTTTTTCCGCGCCGAACATCCGCGGCTTTGGGCTGCTCCAGCGCGAGCGCACCCTTGCGGCATATCAGGACAGCTTCAACTTCTACCAACTGGCGCCCACCGTATGGGTCGAACCGCATGGGAATTGGGGTGACGGCGACCTGCATCTCGTGCAATTGAGTGCGAATTACGAGGGTTTTGACAACATCGTCGCGTTTTGGGATCCAAAAGACAAACCTGCGCCGCTGAAACCATTTCGCTTTGGATATACACTCTGCTGGACGCGCGAAACGGACATGAAACTGTCCGACAACAAGGTTGTGTCCACGCGCATCGGTCTGGGACCAAACTGCGTGAATTGCCGGCAAATCGTGATTGATTTTGCCGGGCCCGGGCTTGACGCCATTTCCGAAGGCGATCCGCCACAGGCCATCGCCGGTTGCGGCACCAACGCGGTGATTCTGGACAATCAAATCTTTCACATTCCCGAATTGAACGCCTGGCGCGTCATTTTGAAAATGCAGCCCAACACCGGCAACACCGACCCGGTGGACCTGCGCTGCACGTTGCAAAAGGGAACCAACATTTTGAGTGAAACCTGGACCTACCAATGGAGTCCACCATGACCGGCATTGGCGCGCTGACCGATTCCCACGGCCATCTGGCAGGCCGCCGGCTCGAAGAATGGAACGCGGCGTATGAGAAGGTGGAGAATTATTTCCACGCCCTGCGCGTCCGCAACAAAGCCCTGCTCGGCCGGCTGGTGCTCCGGGTGCTCGAACGCGCCGCGCACCGCGCGCCCGCCGAGCCGGAACGCTCCGCCACCCAGCTCGCCGCCGAGGAAATGGATCGTATTGTGATTGAGTGGTTCGCCGAGGTGTTGCAGGAACCGCCGACCAACGCCGACCAGATGCTCTCCACGCGCGGGCGGCTCGCGCTGCTGCTCGCCGACATGCCGGGCCGATGGCAGGAACAATTTTTGCGGCCCGGCCCGTGGCCGAAGGAATTCATCAGCGCCATGCGCGAAACTTATTTGCGCGCCGGGCCGGATTTTCAACTGTCAAAAATGACGCCGCGCCCCTTCGATCTTGGCCCGATTACAACCCTGACGAATCTGGGCAAGCTGCCTTATCTCAAAATGGTTCTGGCCTGGATGGTGCTTGCCTTGCTGCTGGTGGCCATTTTCATCCTCACGCACTAGGCCATGTCCGGCGTTTCCCAACCTGCCCCGGCCCCAAGCCAGTCACCGCCATTGCGGGTGATGTCCGCGCCGCATATCGAGCGTCATGGCTGGCGGCTGTTCATCTTTTATTCATGCGCGCTGCTGCTCACCGGTCTGGTCTCGATGCTCTTTGCCGATTTGCTGTGGCGGAAGGGCTGGTCCGCGTCGCGCACCGTGCTGCTGGTTTTGTTTGTGGTTTTGTTTTGGTTCGTTGCCATCGGTTGCATGCACGGCCTGTATGGTTTTGTGTTGCGGATGTTCGGCGACGACCGCTGCATCACGCGTCTGAAGGAATATCGCGGCCAAAGCATTGCCGGCATCAGCACGGCGATTGTCTTTCCGGTTTACAACGAAGACGTCGTGCGCGTCTGCGAAGGCTTGCGCGCGACGTATGAATCCCTGGAAAAAACCGGCCAGCTTGAACGCTTCGACTTTTTCATCCTGAGCGACTCCACCAATCCTGACAAATGGATCGAGGAGGAACGGCGCTGGTATGATCTGGTTCATGAACTCGACGCGCTGGGCCGCATTCACTATCGCCGCCGGTTGAACAACGAAAGCCGCAAGAGCGGGAACGTGCGTGACTTTCTCAACGCCTGGGGCCGCCGCTACCGCTATTTCATGGTGTGTGACGCCGACAGTGTCATGCGCGGCAATACGCTCGTGGACCTGGTGAAATTGATGGAAACGCATCCGACCGTCGGGCTGATTCAAACCGTGCCGGCGGTGGTCAACGCCGAAACGCTGTTTGGACGCATCCAGCAATTTGCCAACCGCCTTTACGCGCCGCTGTTCATTGCCGGATTGAATTACTGGGCGCTCGATCTGGGGAATTATTGGGGGCACAACGCCATCATCCGCACCGAGCCGTTCATGCAATTTTGTGATTTGCCGCAACTGCCCGGGCGCAAGCCGTTCGGGGGCCAGATTCTCAGCCACGATTTTGTCGAGGCGGCGCTGATGTTGCGCGAAAACTGGGAGGTCTGGTTCGCTTACGACCTCGAAGGCAGCTACGAGGAAACGCCGCAGGCCATGATCGAAAACGCCCAGCGCGAGCGCCGCTGGTGTCAGGGCAATCTGCAACACGGCCTCGTGCTCTTTGCCAAAGGACTGCGCGGGGTGAGCCGGCTGCATCTGATTCTGGGCATTTGCGGCTATCTCGCCGGGCCTTTATGGCTGGCATTTCTGCTCACTTTTAACTGGATCTGCTGGTTCCACAAACACACGGGTCTTTCGGACATCACCGTGCGGGCGTTCACGCGGTCCTTGGGCAACTTTAGCGGCACCGCCCACGCCCTGCTTATTTTCGTCATCTGCATGGTCGTCATCATGCTGCCAAAGGCGCTTGCGCTCATTGACCTTTCGTATGATTCGGAACGACGGCGGGCGTTCGGCGGTCTGGCGCGCGCAACCACCGGCGTCTTTTGCGAAACCATTTTTTCCACGTTGCACGCGCCGCTGCTGATGCTGTGGCACACGCGGTTTGTCGTCACCAACCTGCTGGGCGTCAGTGTCGGTTGGTGGCCGCAAAAACGCGCCGCCGGGGGCACGACGTGGACCTATGCCATCCGGCGGCATTGGGGGCACACGTTGTTCGGGCTGGTTTGGGGCGCATTCATGTGGTGGCTCGGACCGTCGCTGTTTTGGTGGTTCACGCCCATGCTGGCGGGAATGATTTTGTCCATTCCCTTGAGCGTTTTTACCAGCCGGCGCAGCCTCGGCGCGCGCGCGCGAAAGCTGGGATTGTTTCTAACGCCGGAAGAAATCGCGCCGCCGCCGGAACTCGTCGCGCTCCGTGCGAACATGAAAGTCCATGAAATGACCGAAGACACTTCCCCGCGCCATCCCCACGCGGGGCTGGCGGAGGCGGTGCTCGATCCTTACGTCAATGCCATTCACGTTTCATTGCTGCGCGAGAAACAGCTCAATCCGGTTTATGCCGAGCAACTGGCGGCGCTGGGTGTCGGAAGCCCGGAAGTCCGCGCCCTGGGCGAAAAATTGCTGACCGCCGGGCCGGACAAATTGACGCCCGCCGAACGGCTTTTAATCATGGCTGACGAGCGCGCCATGGTCTGGCTGTATCATGAAGCCTGGCTGCGTCAATCGCTCGCGCCGTGGTGGAAAGCCTCGATTCGCGAATACAGCCGGCAGGATGAGTCGTGACTGTGAACCTGGGTCGCGTTCGCTGGTGGTTTATCCTGACTGGGGCTGTAAAATAACATCGCAGTTGGTTTAACGCCGTGCCGTTGCTCGCGGGAAGGGGCATCGGCACCGGCTCGGGTTCGGTGAAAAACAAGGTGTTGCCGCTGATTATTCCATCAACACTTAACTCTCAACATTCAGCCATTCCTCCAGTTTGTAGTCACAGGTGCGAGAGACAGGATTCAATGACTCCCAATAAAATCCTTACCTTTTGGCTCAAGCGTCAGTTCAAATTTATTGGTTGTTCCCGGCGAGAATTTGACGCGTATGTGCCGGTCACGCCATCCGTTGGGCTCCTGTAGCGGGACCTGAAATTGCGGATGATCAACTTCCATTCCATGGGTCTCCGCTGGGATGTTCTGAATGACGAGCTTTCCGTTTTTATCCGTCTGGCCTGAAAAAATAGGGTCAGGCAGATGCGGTATTTCCCGATAAGGTTCTTCGCTGGAATTTTTCATCCAGCCAAACATTCCCCACATGCGAAATACGGACGGATACATCCCCACCCTGACTCCCTCAATCGGCCTGCCCGATTGGGTTGTGGCGGTGAATTCCAAGGTCGCGGTGGGTTCGGTTGCTACCTCGATTTTGGTAACGGGCGCCACCAGCGGGAAAGCCTGCGGGATGGCCGCGACGGGGCCTTTGACTAAAGCACCATGCACTCGATTCTGGAGTTGACCGATGGTTTTGGACGCAAAACCGTCGCCAAGGACGACGATGTCCGCCTCGCCGGGAGGAATGGACTCAAAAACAAAGGTCCCATCCTCGCTGATGGGGCGATAACTGTGCCAAAAATGACGGCCACCGTATTTTTTATCGGCGTCATAATAATCCTCGATCACATTAAGCACCGGATATTCCTTGGGCCGGACATCAATCATGACCTGGCCATTTTTCACCGGTCGTGGCACCTGATCATCAATCAGTCCTTCCAGACGAATGCCCGGCTTCATTTCCAATGCGAAATGACAGGGCTTCCCTTTTTCGGCTGTGAAAGCCATGGTGTCACTATAGACAATCTCGCCCGATGGCAGCCGTCCCATGAGTTGCAGCAGATGTCCGCCGGCGGATAGTTTGTGAAAGACGAGGACGCCGTTTTCCTCCTTCTGCCAGTCTTCGGGGGGCACTCCTTCACTGAGATTCGGGACCAGTTCAGTCACGGGTTGATGATCGCTGCCAAAGTAACCCGAGACCTCCAGATGAATGCCGCGGGTCAATTGAATCGGCTCCTCCGGGCTGTCCACCGAATAACTCTGAATAAATACAGATGCAAATTTCGGGTGGGACACCAAGAAGATGAGTGCTCCCGTGAGCTCTTTTTCATCCGGAACACCCGTCACAGGATATTTTACATAAGCCTTGCCCTCGCGATCGGTGACGGCCGCCACCGGCGGGCCAAACCATTTTTTATTCCAGCCATAGGCATCAACCCCGCCTTTCTCTTTCACCCGAAAACCGGTGGGCAAAATCGTTGCCCCTTCGATTGGTTTACCGTCTTCGTCCTGAACTACAACCAGCACTTTTTTGAATTCAACTGGCGTCGAAATTTTTGAATTGGCTGGGGTGGATTTTGAAAATTCGCAACCGGCGGTCATTAGAAATAACAACCCCACCAACCCAAATCCCGCCACCGAATGTTTCCAATTCCAGGCGCCCATCCCCTTTTGGCCAAGATGATTCAACCGTCGCGCAATTTGCGAACTTCCATTCAGCGTCAGTTTCGTCTCAACGGCCGGCAAAGCCAACACCCGCAACGTGAGCTGGGCCAACAATCGGGCATAGGAATCTTGGTCCGCCAATTGTCCCGAGGCGACGCGGTCGGCTTCCTGTTCACAAGCGAGGCTGTGAACGGCGGGAACCTGCCATACCAGCGGATGAAACCAGCAGACAGCCTTCATCCATCGCCAGGCCACACACCAGACCAGATCGTGCCGACGCAGGTGCGCGATTTCGTGACTCAACAGCGCGGACAATTCACCCGGTGAAAGATGTTGTGCCAGAGGTTGCGGCAGAATAACCACCGGTTTCAACAGGCCGCAAACAAACGGAGAAGTGACCGAATCTGAAATTTGAACATCAACCTCCTGCCGGATATTGAGGCGGTTCTGAATTTGTTTCGCCAGTCGCTGAAGGTCTGGAGTCGGGTGGCAGGTTTTTCGCAAATGGGAAAGCTGAAGCTGTAGCCGGACAAGCCGGACGGCTCCACAGACGCAGCCCAATGCCCAGACCACCATGAGAAGGCTCTTCCATGAGACCGGCTTTGGTGAAGTTGGAGGTTGGAGGGAATTTACGCTGCTGGAAGCCGGGCTGATCGCGACCGGCGTTTGTGCCGGCGGCTTCGCTGATGCAGCAGGCGGGGTGGGATTGCCGGCTACGGCCAGCGAAAGCGGGCCGGCGAATTCGCCTGGGAAAGCAGCATTGCCGGCGATGGGAATCTTGAGGCCGGGGATCTGGAAAAAATGCAGCAGCGGCAAAACCAGACCGAAGCAAAGAATGCTGCGCCAGAGAATCAGCCGCCAGCGGGCATGATGGTGATGCAACACCCCATGAGCGACCCAGCCCAGTGCAAGCAGGCAAGTCCATTTGAACAGGATTACGAACGCCGGAGAGGTAAGCAGGAGAGGCAGATTCATTTTGATTTCTTTTTTATTTTTTTGGACGACAACCCGGCGGCAGTTTGGCGGATGAGTTTGAGATCTGCCGGTTTGATGTCTGACGTGTTCATCAATTGAACGACCAATTCCTGATGGGAGCCACCCGCAAAAATCCGCGCCAACGTTTGCATCGTGGTTTGCAGCAAGGTGGCTTTGGGAACCCGGGCCGCATAAAAAAACGCCTTCCCCTGCAGCCGTCGGGTGATGTGCCGCTTCCCGACCAGGTTGACCAGAACCGAGCGCAAGGTGGCGTTTTCGATCGGCCACGAGAAATGCGCTTGAATCTCCGCCGGCTTCAGTTCACCCCGCTCCCAAAGGATGCGGAGCGCCTCCAGTTCGTTTTGATTCAGGGAAGTCATGGATATGTGTGAAATATTCACACATTGCGCCCCGGCTGTCAAGCGCGATGTGTGAAGCTGTCACACATTGATGTGGTATTCTTGCATTTCACGCCGACGTCTCGCGCCGATGCCAGGACCTGCCCCAAATAATATGGCTGGAAGCGGTTTTGTCGCCGTGTGTCCAAGCCGATGAACAACGCTCGAAACGATTCGCCAGAGTGTATCCAACCGGCGCAGGTAAAACTTGTCCAACCCCTCGTCGTTAATGTCCCATCGGCGGGTGGAACCCTCCTTCGCAACGCAGCGGAACGGCTGGGCGTCAGCCTCCGCCCTGAAGCTTCGGCCCGACAGGCCAGCGCACCCAGGAGGGGGAAATTGGCCGGGACTACAGCAATTCCAGTGTGCGTTGTAATTCCGCGTCCGTGTTGTAAAAATGCGGCGAGAAACGGATGTAGTTTTGTCCTTTGCGGTCCGCGCGCAACGACGCCACGACGCTGGCGTCCGTCAATTTTTTGTGCAACGCTGTGAGGTCTTTGCCCGCCTTCGCAACTGAAGCCACTTCGGCGAGGCCGGGGCCCGCCTTCGCAGCTGAAGCCACTTCGGCGAGGCCGGGGCCCGCCTTCGCAGCTGAAGCCACTTCGGCGAGGCCGGGGCCCGCCTTCGCAACTGAAGCCACTTCGGCGAGGCCGGGGCCCGCCTTCGCAACTGAAGCAACTTCGGCGAGGCCGGGGCCCGCCTTCGCGGCTGAAGCCGCTTCGTCGCGGCTGGGGCCCGCTTTCGTGGCTGAAGCCGCTTCAGCGAGGCTGGAGCCTGCCTGATGAAAGGAAATGATGCTGCTCGCGTTTTCAATTTTCGCATCCGCATTCAAAACCGTAAAACCTTTCGCCTGCAAGGCCGGCACGAGCCACGCGCGTTTGCGCAGCAATTCGGCCGCAATATTTTCGACGCCGATTTCCAGCACGAGTTCCATGGCGGCGATCAAACCGACCAGTCCAAGCAGATTGTGCGTGCCGGCTTCGTATTTCGCCGCGCCGTTGCGAAAAACAATTTGTTCCTGCGCGACAAAATTCGGGCAGCGCACGTTGTGCCAGCCGTAAACCGGCGGGTTCAGTTTTTCCTGCAACTCGCGCCGGACATAAAGCAGGCCCGCACCGCAAGGGCCGAGCAGCCATTTGTGCGCGTCGGCGGCGAGAAAATCCACGTGCTCGACCGTCGTCGGAAACGCGCCGAGTGTCTGAATCGCATCGAGACAAAACAAGATTCCGCGTTCGCGCAAAAATTTGCCGATGGCCTGAAAATCAATGCGATAGCCGCTGATGAAGTGGCAGGACGCGAGCGCGACGAGCCGGGTGTTTTCGTCCACCTGTCCCATCACGTCCTGCGGGCGGATGACGCCGAGACCGCGCGCCTGCGTTGCCGAAGCGGCTTCGTCGCCGCGAAGGCGCGTGTTGAGCAGGCGGACTTCGACCCCGCGTTCGGCCAGCGCCATCCACGGATAAACGTTCGACGGGTAATCGTCGTGATAAATGAGGATGTTGTCGCTCTTGCGAAAACTCAGCCCGGCGGCGACAAAGCTCAATGCGAGCGAAGTCGGCCCGACCAGTGCGATTTCCTCCGGCTGGCAATTCAATAATCGCGCCCCGAGCTGGCGCGCGTCATTCAAGCGGTGCAGGACGAAGGCTTCCTGATCCCCCAGCGTGCCGCGTTGGGCACATTCGGAAACGGCTTCGGCGATGCGATGCGGCAACGGACAAACCCCGGCGTGCGCGAGGAAAATTTTGTCGCGAACGACAGGGAACTCACGTTGGCGAAGTTCCTCATTCGCGAGCAATTCGGTCAATGTCATGCGGCGAAGTTAATGGGCAAAGGTCCCGCGCGCAAAGTGGAATTAAAACCCGTTGGTGATGGTGGAGATTTGGTTGAAATAACCCGTATAGAACTGAACGATCTTGTAGCCGATGAACAGCGCGACCAGCATATAAACGAGCCGTGGCGTCCAGGTTGCGAAGGCGTTCAGCTTGCGTGAGCCGTCCTCATTGTAAAGCCGGTTCAGATGGCGGAGCGAATCATCCAGTTTGCCGCTGATCTCGCCGCTGGCGTAAAGGTTGGCAAAGGTTTCCGGGAATAGCGGGCAGAGGCGCACGGCTTCGGACGGCATTTGGCCGGCAACCACGCGTGGTTTCCAGTCGGCAACGGCACGGCGCAGGGCGGGTGAGCCGCTGGCGGTGGCGGCCAGGTCCCAAGCCTCGAAGATGTTGACCCCGGCGCTGATGAGCGCTTCGAGTGCCGCGGCGAGCCGGGAAAGGGCGAGATAATGCCGGGCCGTGCCCAGGATGGGAACTGGTCGTAACAGGGATTCGATCCTGGCACGCCAGTTTTCACCGTGTTTGCTTTGCGTGGCGTAAATCATCAGGACGACGGCGCCATAAAGCGGTGAGAGGATGAGTGCGGCTTTGGCGAACAGGAGGGTCAGGCTGGCGTTGAACTGCGACGCGGCAAACGGAAGCACGATAAAAAAAATGAGGGCGGCCATGTGAATCAGTCCGACGGGGTAAATAAGCTGGGAAATCACCTGCTTGATGACGCGGGCGCGGTCGTTGTAGTAATCGGCGAGCAGGCGGAAACAGGTGTCGAGCCGCCCGCTTTGTTCGCCGGCCCCAATCAACGCCAGGTCGAACGCGGGCAGCCAGTCGAGACGTTGCAATGATTCGGCCAGCGTTGCGCCTTTGGCGATTTCATTGAGCAGGCGTTGCAACGGCTGGTGGTAGGCCGAGGCGGGCGGACGGCGTTCGATTTGCTCCAGTGCGCGAACGATGGGAATTCCGGCGGACATGAGCTGGCCGAGTTGATGATACAACTCGGCCCGCTGGACAAATTGTCGGGGCGAGATGATGAGCGGCATAATCCCGCCTCGCGGGACCGGCAGTGGTCAGGCCGCGACGCGATCCAGGCTGGCCTTGAAATCGCGCCGGCTCTTGGCGCCAACCATTTGCTCGGCGATTTCGCCCTTGTTAAAAAGCAGCAGGGTGGGAATGGCGCGAATGCCGTATTCGGCGGCCAGCGACTGCTGCTCGTCAATGTTCACTTTGCCGATTTTCACCTTGCCATCGTATTCGTCGGCCAGTTCTTCGAGGAGCGGCGCGATCATTTTGCACGGGCCGCACCACTCGGCCCAGAAATCCACGAGCACGGGCACCGGCGATTGCAAAACCTGCTGCGCAAAATTTTCCTGCGTGAGCGTGACGATTAATGGAGCAGCCATACGTCAAATGGGATGGTTTTTTGGCACGAGAAACAATGCGGTCAAAACCGGTTTCAGCCGATTGCATTTTTGAGGATCAGGAACATCCAAACCACAGTGCCGGCGGCAAACAATCCAGCCACAACCGCGGCGATGACCAGAATGTTGTCGAGCGCGCCAAACGCGGGAGCGGCGGCAGGCGCCGCTCTTTGACCCGCCGGAGCGGAACGTGTTTGAGCCACGGGCGCGGCAGCGGCAGCCGCGGTTCGTGGCGCGGCAGCAGTAGATGCCGGGTGAGCTTTTGCCGCGCTGGTTGACAATGGTCCCGCGCTTGGAGCGCCGGCAGGACCGCCGGGCGGCAGCGTCGGCAGTTTGATGGTCGGCGCCGTGGATGGTTTCGGCGGCAAATTGATTCGGACGGTTTCTTTTTTGGGCTGTACCTTGCCGGTTTCTTTTTTTACCGGTGGCACAGCGCCTGCGGGCGCGCCTGGTATGTTTGAAGGAATGTCAGCCATAGTATTTAGTGGTTCAAGATAAACGGCGGACGGCGGCTGTCAAATTTAATTCTGGGAACACTGGGAGGGCTGTTGGCACACAACCCGCCATCAAGTCTTTTCCTCAATCAATTCACGCCGTGCGCCGCCGAGCAATTGTTCGACAAAACCGGTCGAATAAACGCCCCGCCGGAAATTCGGGTCCTGCATGATGGCTTGCTGGAAGGAGACCGTGGTCTTGATGCCGGTGATCATGTATTCGGCGAGCGCGCGGTTCATGCGATCCATCGCCTCGCGCCGGTCCTTGCCGGTGGTGATCAGTTTGCCAATCATCGAGTCATACGTCGGCGGGATCGTGTAACCCGCGTAAGCATGTGTGTCCATGCGCACGCCGCGGCCACCGGGCTGAAAATACATCTCAATCCGTCCCGGGCTGGGACGGAACTCATCAAACGGGTCCTCGGCATTGATGCGACATTCGATGGCATGGCCTTTGATTTGAATGTCGCTTTGCGAATGTTGCAGCGGCTCGCCCATCGCCAGCAGGATTTGGTAACGCACGAGATCAATGCCCGTGACTTCCTCGGTGACGGGGTGCTCGACCTGGATCCGCTTGTTGACTTCGAGGAAATAAAAGTTGCCGTGATTATCCACGATGAACTCGACGGTGCCGGCGTTGGTGTAGTGGGCGGCCTCGGCGATTTTCACGGCGGCCTTGCCGATTTTGTCGCGCAATTTACGGAATTTATTCTCGAGCAACGGCGACGGCGCCTCTTCGATCAGTTTTTGGTTGCGGCGTTGAACGGAACAATCGCGTTCGCCCAGATGAATAATGCGGCCCTTTTGGTCGCCGAGAATCTGAATTTCGATGTGATGCGGATTCTCGATGTATTTCTCGATGTAAACGCCCGAATTACCAAACGCCTTTTCCGCTTCGGTTCGCGCCGTGTGATAACCTTTCACGAGTGAAATGTCATTATGCGCCACACGCATCCCGCGTCCGCCGCCGCCGGCAATGGCTTTAATCATCACCGGATAACCGATGTGTTTGGCGATGGCCAGGGCGTCCGGTTCCTTTTCAACGACGCCGTCCGACCCTGGCGGGACGGCCACGCCGGCCTTCTTGGCCAGCGCCCGGCTGACCGCCTTGTCGGCCAATGCCTGCATCGCGCGCGGGCTGGGGCCGATGAAACGAATGTTGCAACTCTCGCAAACCTCGGCGAAATGCGCGTTCTCCGAAAGAAAACCGTAGCCGGGATGAATCGCGTCCACATCCGCGACCTCCGCTGCGCTGATGATGCGGTCAATGCGCAAATAACTTTCCGCCGCCGCCGCTTTGCCGATGCAAATGGCTTCATCGGCCAGTTGCACGTGCATGGAATTGGCATCTGCCTCCGAATAGACGGCGACCGTGCGGACGTTCAACTCTTTGCAAGCGCGAATGATCCGAACAGCAATTTCGCCGCGATTGGCGACCAGAATTTTTTCAAACATGGGCTTTCAGTGAAAGCAAACAGGATTAAACGAATGTTACTGTGACTAAAGTCAGGCCGGCCGCACTTTGAACAGCGGCTGGCCGAATTCCACCGGTTTGGCGTTTTCCACCAGAACCTGCGTGATGACGCCTTTGACTTCAGCTTTAATTTCATTCATCACTTTCATCGCTTCAATGATGCACACAACGGATTCAGGGTTGATTTCAGTGCCAATTTCAACGTAACTCCCGGCCTCAGGGGATGGCGCGCGGTAAAAAGTGCCGATCATTGGTGATTTGACCTCAATTTCGCCGGTGGCTGGAACTGGCGGCGCTGCTGTCAGTGTCGATGCAACAGCAAGCGGCGGCAGAACTGGAACAGCACCAACAGCCACCGGTTCATCATACTGAACAATAGGTGCGCCGCCATTCGAGCCGCGCTTCAGCCTGATTTTTGAATCCTGACGCTCGAGTTCAAACTCCGTTATGGAGTTTTTTTTCATCAGATCAATTATGGCTTTAATATCTTTTATATCCACGGCACGTTTTCGTTAAAGTGAACTCGAATTCCTGTTTTTAATCCTAAATAACCAAAAAAATAGCAGCCAAAGTTCGACTCTGCTTGAATCTTTATTATGTTGGATTAAATCCTAATCATTTGAATGATTATCGTCAAGTCGCAAAATAGAAAAGTTTAAATCAAATAAAAATCGATAAAATTGCCATAAAAATACAGTTTTATGGCTGTTTTCTATCAGCTTTAACGTCAACGGACGCTTCTAAAGCCAAAACATAGGATTTTTGGCCAAAGCCGATGATTTGTCCGCAACAAACCGGCGCAATCAGGGATTTGTGTCTGAATTTTTCTCTCGCATGAACGTTTGAGAGGTGAATCTCAATGGTCGGTACTCCTACCGCCGCAATCGCATCCCGTAGCGCAATGCTGGTATGGGTGTAAGCAGCGGCATTGATGACAATCACGTCAAACTTCCCCTTTGCTTGCTGAATCCAGTCAACCAGCTCGCCTTCCAGATTGGATTGCCGGAACTCAATCCCCACCTTCAACTGTGCCGCACGTTCACGCACTTTTGCCTCGATGTCAGCCAAAGTCACGCGGCCATAGACTTCAGGCTCGCGCTGTCCCAACAGATTCAGATTCGGCCCGTTCAGGAAGAGAATTTTCATGTGCGGCAGGCAGAATAACCGGTCATCGGATGCTTGTCGATTTGATTTCCGGCCAGTAATTTCATGTGAAATCGAGCTGGAAGCGGGGCGGAACGGCACCACGGGCAGACTCACTTTGCCTTTGGGGCGAAGCTGGGGCGTGACGGCATGACGGCTGGCCTTTGCTTCGCAGCCAGCATGACGACACGCGCCAGCGGACTGGGGATTGACCGGACGTTGCTGAGTCGCTGACCGGACATTGACCGGATGTTGCAGCGGTCATCCGCCGGATTTTCGGCGGACAAAAAAGCCTTACCCGGCTAAGGGGTAAGGCTTCCGTGCGAAAATTTCTCCTACTGTGGCTCCAGATTCCGCGAGCCGGTCGGATTGATGGCGTAGGTCAGGAATACCGTCTGCTGGGCGATGTTGGCTTCAACCCGCAACCAGCCGTATTTCTGCGGCTGCCCAAAGGTAATATAGTAGGTCTTGCTAATTTGCGTCGCCCAATCGGGTTCACCTTTCACGAAGTTTAGGTCAACCGTGGATTGATAACCCGTTTCGGGGGCGGAAAAAGGAAACGCATCCTCCTCCTGAATAAAACCTCCCGCCGGGATGCTAATGTGAAACGACCAGTTCGTCGCCAACTGCCAATGGCTGCTGTCTGGCTTCACTTGGCTGATTTCTAAATCGCCAGATGCGCCAACTTTCTGTTGCAGCAAGTCCACGCTCACCGGAGAGCCATTGAGCGGAACCAGCGTTGCCAAGCTGGGCTGCATCCCATTTCCCGATGTCACCAGTTCCGCCCCTTGCCCTTTTTTTCGCAGTTGAAAAATCACCGGGTTTTGTGGATCCGGAGACAGAATATCCGGCCCAAAGGCGTAATTGAAACTCATTTGCCCATGATGCGGGGAGTAATAACCAGCTTTGCTAAACCAAAGCGTCATGCTTGCACCGTGCCTGTCACGCAAAAAAAATAATCCGTCTGTGTCGCTTTCCGTCCAAGACGTTCGCTCCTGATTTGGTGCCGTCAGGTCAGTCCACCGAAACTTGATGCTCACGCCAGCAACCGGATTACTGTTCTCGTCAATCACCTTCCCGTAGAAGTTAATCGGCTTTTGCAACAACTCCGTTACGGTGGGGAGAACGGCGGTCGGCGCACTGGTCGCTGGCGCATTGAGCGCAACGGGAACCGGGGCCGGCGCACTTGGAACCGGAGTTGTTACCGCCGCCTTGGACGATGCCTCTGGGTTTTGATTCGTTGCCGCCACCGTCGCCGTCTCGCCGCTGGCAGTGCCAGGCGCTTCGGTTCTCCGATGCAACAAAAGCCATAAACAAACCGCCAGCACCAGTCCGCAAACTATCAATATGCTTTTTCTCATGGCCTAATGGTGTTAAGGATTTGCACGTAGTAAGGAAGACAGGTTTGGATTGGTCGCGTCCATTCAGCACTATGTTCGGCTGTGGTATCCGAGAATCCAAATTGTGCATTGAGATCAATTGTTGAATTGATTACTCCGCCGGTGTTTTGCCTTCCGACGGGCTGCGTTCTGGACCGCGAAATCATGGCGCGTGATTCTTGCGGGTCAGTGACCAGATAAGATGAAAACAGCCCGTAAATGATTCCATTCCACCAGCCGTTCGCACCATCGTATGAATAATAGGGCGCAAGCGGAAAAAGCACATGGTTGGCGTAGCTGTCCGGCTTGCCTGCCGCCTGATCCGCATTCCATATATTCAAAACGAAATCCTGGGGATTATAGTAACTGACGATTTTTCCAGTCATGTTGGTGTAAACACCGTGATACCCCATCGGCTTCCACTCCGGCGTATGCACCAAAGCTTCAGCGGTTAGCAACGTGGAATCCGTCAGCGCATTCACATCATAGCTGCTGGCCGGCATAGCGCCTTGCGTTAAAATGTAAGTATCGAACGGCGCGCCCTGTTCAATGGCTTCACCCATGATGGCATTGCCCTGACTGTGCGCCAAGACATTCAACCGATAATTCGGAAAACGGCTCCGCAACTGGCTCAAATAATTCTTCAGAGCCGTGGCAGCCTTGTAAGACTTGATTTCGCTGTTGTTGAAAATGGATGTGTTTTCAGTAATGCCAGTCCAAAGTGTTACAGGTTCATCCGGCCATTTCACCGTCATAAATTTTCCGTGATAGCCGGCCCAATACAGCCGCTTGAACACCGTGTCGCTCTCTATCAGCCAGTCACTGTTGCCCACATTGAAGCCATGAACCAGAACGATCAGATTGGTGTCATCGCCCAAGGCTGACGCTGTGGCCGGTGTCACGGATTCAATTCCACTCGTCCAATTGCTGATTGAGCCGCTGATATTGTTCGTGATGACGGCACGCTCGTAAAAATCCTTCACGTCGTGCAAGTCCAGCCACACGCCCGTTTGGGCAATAGTGTTGCCGTTTTGCGAAATCGTCATCACCAATTCACCGCTGCCGATGCCCGCCCCTTCAAACAAAAAGTATTTGTTGCTCGCGTTCGTGAACCAGTTGCCGGGAAGCGTCAGCGTGCCGGTCGTCGGAACGTGATACTTGTATCCGTAATCGCTGGAAATTTGCCTCCATGCCGTGCCACTCAACGAGAGTACGTTTGTGTCTGTCAGATACAGCGTTCCCCCGTTGGTTTCACAAGACTGAATCAAGTTAATGGCGGGAGTGCCGCTGACGTTCGCCCAACTGAGAGTGACTTGATAATTCCCATTCGTCAGCGCCGGCACGCCGCAAATCCAAAGCCGTGACCAATCCTCTAAATCCCTGATCGAATTTGGATAAAGGCTTAAATAGTCCTTCAAAAACTGGTCCGAATATCGAGTAGTAATCGGTGTGTCTGAGCCGGGATCGAAAACAGGGTATCCGGGCTGCGAAGCCCAATCATAGTCGTTATTGACCCACCAAACCATCGGGCTGGCCAACGACGTGGCATCGGGGCCGTTAAAAGACAAATCCATGTTGCCGTCATTGTTTTTGTCAACCTGCTCAGAGAAACAATTTACCGTACACGTGCCGCGCTCGCCCGTGTCCACGTCCGGCATCGTCACCAACGCCGCCGGGCCGGGCACCATCGGAAAAAAGTTACCATAGGCTGAAACAAAACCGGCTTTGTTGGTCGTAGCCACGCCGTTGGTATCTTTGGTATAGGCTTGGTCAAAAAACTGTTCCAAATATGCAAATTTATCATTGCTGCCATTTATGGACTGCTTCGCCCAGCCCATCACTCCGAATGGCTGGCCAACACCCGTGATCAATAACGGTGAGGTATTGGTGGGTGAAAAAGCTGGATTACCCGGTGCGGCTGGCATTGGGACATCAAAACGGATATAGGGCGTTTGGCTGGCAAAGTAATAGTTCACTGTTGTCAGTGATGGCAGCGCGCTTTCGACATACCATGGAGAACCGAGTGTATCCAAGGTGAACGTAGCTGGTGCGCCCGCGTCCACTTCCGCGCCCGAATAGCCTTTGACGGCCAGAATTCGCAGGCCATACAGATTCTGTACACCGTCGGGCAGATAAACATTGGCGTTGACATCCACGCCCAGCCCGATTTCGGTATAAGGAGCGTAACCAGCCAAACTATAGAAATAAAACGACGTGGTGCTGTCAGTGAGCAACGGTGAGGGAATGGCGTTGGGCGGCAGATTGGCGGATTGAATCTCGTATTCCGGGCCATCGATATACCGTCCACCGTTGTGGACAGTCGCGCCCGTGTTCAGATCACCAGTCACATAGGCGAAGTTGCGCCATAAATAATTTTCGCACATCGGACGAGTGGCATCGAAGTCAAAGGTGTCCCAATAGGAGTCATAGTAATGGTAGCCGGAATACTCATGGGTCGGGCCGGTTTCAGATCGGTTCCACCCGGCGCTGGAGTCGTAAGAGAAGGAATGATTTATGGTTGCGCTACGGAGGAGAAAATGCAGGTTGTCTTTGAGGAAATAGGCCGAATTATTGATCCAACCCGGCCACTGCGCCACGGTCACATTGGGAACTTCCGTGTCAACGTAACCCTCCCAATCAAACTGGCCCGAGGCACGGAGAATTTCCGCGACCGTGTCATTAGCCGTTGCATTCGCTTCCATTACGTTCTCAGGCAGCGTATAAACACCATTCACGATGTTAGTAACCGGCACGTCATAGTAGGCTGGGTTTAAAGGATCGTCGCTCCAAAAAAGGTGGATGAGGGTTACGTCGGCAGGCAGGTTGCCGGCGATTAATTGAAACTGTCCTTGAGAATTGCGAATAATCTGGAGCGGAAACGCAAAACTGGATTCCAGATCAATTGTCGCGCTGGCACTCGAATAGCCATTGGTGAACAGTGCCGTTATACGAAAAGCCGGGGCTTCGTAGATTGTTCCATAGTAAACTTGATCGAGAGCGGTGCTAAAATTGGTCTGAGTGGCCGGAACTGTACCCAAGTCAATACTGTAGTAGCCATAGAGTAGTTCTTCGACGTGGTATTGGCTCACATTGCCGCCACCGGTTTGCCAGGAAAGACTCACGTTTAGACCGGTGTTATCCACTTGCACTTTCAGATTTTGTGGTGCGGGCGGTGTGTGGAAAGTTGTCGGGTCGTATCCCGCCTCGAAATCCTGCCAGAGAGTGAAACCATCGCCGGAGGAATCGAAAGCAAACGGGTCAACGCCGGTGGTTCCGAAATACTGCATCTGCCACCAAATCGGCAGACCGCTCCCGTCGTCAGCCCAGGAACGAATTCTTAAAAATAAATTTGTCCGGCCATTCTGCGCCACACTCATCGGCGTCCAATTCGTCAATTCCGAACCGAGAATGAAGCCCTCGGAATTCCAGCCTGCGCCCGCTTGCGTAAGGTCGGTTAGGGATTGTATCTCATACGAAATATCAGGGCTTGAGTTTGACACGATCCCCACCAAGCTCCCGGACGAAATCCCGAACTGCGCAATCCACAAATTTGTCCCGTAATCTGGCAGCACAAAATCCGACGCATTGAACGTGTATGAGTTTGTTCCATTGTCTCCGCCATCGCCGGGCATCGGCACGTCCATCGCGCTCATCCTGCCCGCCATCATGGATGAGGTCATTGTCCGCTGCGAATAATTTACGTCCAAATCGTTCAGTAAAAACACACCGTCCCCTAAATTCCATGCAGGAACCGAATTGATGTTCGCCGGGAGCGGTGGCCAATTCGGGAATTGAGCGCTATAAAACGTTCCACATCGTGGAACCGATTCTGCCGCCTGTGGTGTCGTTGCCTCCACCGCCTGCAACATGACCGCCATGTCGTCTGCCGAAACGGATTGAACTGCTCTGGCGGTCGTTTGGGCGTGGACGAAATTCGATGACGCGATAAGCCCGCCGATGATTGCCAAACCACTGAGATGCTTTCTGATCGTTTTCATTTTCCCTTTCTGTAATCCCGTTGGTTATTTTTGCCAGTTTTGGTGAATCAAGAATCGGTGTAACGACCATTTTATCAAAAGTCAAGAATATATTCTTATCCGAGTTATGCCCCTGTTCATTGCAGCGTTTAGAGATGCGTCGCCGCCGTTTGGAATTTTCGGATGCCTTTGCTTTGGTTTTGCAACGGCATCGAGAAGCAAAAAAATTGAGCCGGCAAGCCCTGGCGCAAAAGGCAGGGCTTCATCAAACTTATGTCGGCATGATTGAGCGCGGCTTGAGCAATCCCAGCTTAGATACGACCAATGCGATTGCGGAAGCATTGGAAATCCCCTTTTCAAAACTGATTGCGGAGGCCGAAGCAGAGCGCAATGCGTCGAAATGAGGAATCTTGACCGGTTTTGAAATTTCTCTTGCAACATTTGGATTTCATGCCTTTCGCCAGAAATTGCCAAGAATTATTTCGGAAATTTTCACCCCGCCTTTTGGCATGTGGAGAACAAAAAAAATGGCTATGCGCCATTCGACGAATTGCTGCCAGGTTTGTTTTGCAACACTCCCAACAAGGTGAAGGCCGTCCAGGCCAGTGCCGGAACATAAAGACCGAACTCTCCCAGTTCTTGAAGAGACCAACCGAGCAATCCCAGAAAAATGGCGAAGCTGGCCGGATCACCAGAGCGCCAGACGCGCCGCCCGATCGTCAACAGCGAAAGCACAATCCACGCTCCGTAGAGCGTTCCGCCGACAATGCCCGAATCCGAAAATTGTTCGAGGTAGTCATTATGCGCCAGGCGGGCCATTTCGGCGGTGGGCGATTTGAGTTGTGCGTAAGGCCGTTGAAAAGTGCCCGGGCCCGTTCCCAGCAGCGGATGCTTGAATGTGGTTTCCACCGCCGCGCGCCAGTAATCAAACCGTGCGCCGACACTGGTTGCGCCGGCGGCAAAGTAGCTGTGAAATCGTATGGCAAAAATTACCAGCCCGATCAGCAAAATACCTGTCAGGGTTGCTAGTTTTAATCGCATCGGCCACTGCAAGCGAAACAAGCACGCGCCGCCAATCACCATCGCAATCAGCCAACCCAACTTCGAGCCGGTCCAAAAAAATCCCGCGCCACCCAGAAAAATGGTCAATGTGATTACCGTCGCGCGAATGGGTGGTCGCAGTCGTTTTGTGCTGTTGAATGCCAAAACGAGCGACACCGGCAATAACAGCAGAATCAGGCCCGCCAAGGCGTTGGGATAAACCAATGTGCCCATGACGCGCCCTTTGGCAAATTTGGCGAGGACGGCCGGATTGGGCACATCCACCCCATTGGTGTTGATGACCGCCTTGTCACGCTTCATTTCCAGCAGCATGGCCGGCGGAATGTTGGTCCAGCCTGCGCGCTCGCCTTCCAGCAACAACTGGCGGCTCGCTGGAAACTCAAAAAGCCGCTGGTTGATTCCCCGAACGAGGCAAAATGCGAACGCCGCCAGCACACCGATAAACAGCCATTGCAGGACGCGCTCGCGTCTAAAAATAAATGCGCCGATGAAATAGCAGGCGAAGCATCCGGCAAATTGACAAAGCGTCGTTGCGGTGAGATTGCCATCCACTGTTTGCCTGGCTGAAAGAAGCTGCCAGCCGAACCACAGCAACGGCAGCAGCCAGAGCCGGCGCTTTCCCGGCCAGCACGGCCTGCTCGCGAACACAAGCGCCGCGCCTGTCAGCGCCAGCGGCAACAGAATCCAGTTGCTCCAATGTGTGGGCCAGGCGTCCGACCAAAATTCGGAAGGCGAAACCGGCGGCGTGATTTTTTGGTCGAGGATGACCGGATTGCCAAACTTCAAAATCGCCAGACCGAGAAACAGTCCGAACACGAGCGCGTAAAACCCGGTTCCGGTGATTTTTTTTTCAGACTTCATTGCGGGATTTCGTTCGCAACCGGTTAAAAACGAAGTTTGAGCAGGCTTACCTCCAGCGCCAGCGCTTCCTGCACGTTGGTGTGCAACAACCGCTGGGTTTGCTCCAGGGTCTGCAAATTTTCCAATGCCTGCCGTGGCGTGATGCGCCGGGCGACGGCTTCCGCACCGGAAATTTCAGGGAATTTCAGCAGGCTTCCGCCGGCGGCGAGCGTGCGCAGCCACACGTCGCGCAACCACCATTGCACGAGCAAAAGCGCCTCCGCCCGCTGACGGCGATATTCCGCTTCGATGGCCGCAGCCAGTTCATCCTCCCACTTTTCGCGCAAGTCTTTGTCGATTTCATCGTGCTGCTGCAATGGCGAGCGCGCGGTCAGGGTCTCTTCCACGCGCACCCGGATTTCGCCGAGCCTTTGCAGCAGCGCGTCAAGCAGCCGGTAGCGCCCCAGCAAACTTTTTTGCTCATGGGCCGCCAGCGCGTCAAAATGCGCGAGCCATTCCATTTGCGCCGGGTCAGGCGATCGGGTGCCTTCGCCGAAAAAATTCAGGCGCAGACACCGCGACAAAATAGTTTCCAAAATCCGCTGCGGCTCGGTCGAAAGCAAAATCAGAACCGACTTGCCGGGCGGTTCTTCAAGCGTTTTCAAGAAAGCATTGGCAGCTTGCACATTAAGCCGGTCCGCCGCCGCAATGATCGCCACCTTGTATTCGGCCTCGGTGGGTTTGAGTTGGATTTCGCGCATCAACTCGCGCGTTTGCTCGACGGTGACGATGCGCGATTTGGACTCAGGCCGCGCCCAATGCACGTCGGCATGGGTGTCGTGGTCAATTTTCCGGCAGCTCAAACAGGCGTCGCAGCAATCGGTCGTCACGCCGCCGGTTTTGACGGGGTTCTGGCAGTTCAGCGTTTTGGCCAGCGTGCGGGCGAGCGATTCCAACTCTTCGAGCTGATCCCCGGCGAACAGGTAGGCGTGGCCGAGCCGCCCGCAGGCGAGCGAACGCTGGAGCCATTCGACGCCTTGCATTTGTTTCGTAAAATGTTTGAAGGCCATGCGCGTTTGAGGTGGAAGTTTGTCCGGTTTTGACGCTTCAGCTTTCAAAGCTTGTTGGCGTAGAAATTGCGCGTTCACCCGGCCGGTGGGCAAACAAAATTCTATTGGGCGTGGAGTATTTTCCAATCGGCATAGTGTTCGAGCATTCGCTTTGGGGTGTCGTTGTACCACGAATAATTCCGCTCATATATCATTGATTGCCCATCATCGCACGCCAGAAATACAACACCAGAAGTGGCAACGCGCTCGAAACCATCAGCGCGATGGTTGTGTTCATAAATTCTCCTCTTGTTGTGCCAACTTTCGCCGCCGCGGAGAATTTGTAAATCGGGCGCGAAACCCGACGGGGCTTAAGAAAACTCCTGATTTTCTTATGGTCGTGCGCCAACGTTCCAACCGCCGCCCAAAGCCTTGTAAAGCTGGACAGTGGCCAGCCGTTGGTTCAGGAGAGTCTGCGTCAGAGCGTTTTGCGCCGGAAAAAGCTGTTGCTGTTCTTGCAACAATTCGTAATAGCTGGCCTGGCCGCCCAGGTAACGTTGATTGGCCACTTGCACCGCTTCCTGGTAAGCTGCCACGGCGCGGCTTTGTTCGAGACGCTCCCCCGCCAATTCCTGGCGCGACACCAGCGCGTCGGACACTTCCTGGAACGCGTTCAGAACGGTCGATTGATATTGGAACCGCGACTCGTCCCAGGCCGCCCGCGCCTGACGCAATTGGCCTTTGAGGAGGCCGCCCTCGAAGATCGGGCCGCCCAGATTCCCGGCCGCGCTCCAGGCGCTGGCGGTGCCGCCGCTGAAGGCGGTCAGTTCCGGGCTGACTTCGCCAAAGAGGCCGGTCAACGTGATGCGTGGATAGAAATTTGCCTCGGCGACGCCGATTCGGGCGTTGGCGGCGCGCATCAATTGCACGGCCTGGCGAATATCCGGCCGCCGCTCCAACAGCGCCGAAGGCAATCCCGCCGGAATGTCCGGCAGCGATTCCGTTTGGAGTGCGCCCGGATGGCGCGCGATAGGGCCGGGATTAAAACCGAGCACCACGCGGATTTGGTTCTCTTGCAAGGCTGTTTGACGGCGCAGTTCCGGAATCGTCGCCGACGCGGAGGCGAGCGCGGCCTCGGCGGCGGAAGTTTCCAGTTTGGACGACACGCCCCCGCGCAAGCGGTCCCTGAAAATCTTCAGGCTTTGTCCGAAGGAATTGGTGGTTTCCTGCGCAATGGCCAATTCCTCATCCAAGGCCAGCAATTGGAAGTAAGATTGCGCGACGCTGGCAATCAAGCTGATCGTCACGTTGCGCCGCGCTTCCTCGGTCGCGAAATAATCGGCGCGCGCGGATTCGTTGAGGCGGCGGATGCGCCCCCAAAAATCGATTTCCCAGGAAACGCTCCCGGCCAGGTCGTTGCCTTTTCCGACGAGGCCGCCGTTGTCGTACGGGGCACCGCCCAAGACATTTCGCGCCACCCCGGACGCTCCTTGATAGGTCAATTGCGGATAAAACTGTGACCGGCTTTGGGCCAGCAGCGCACGGGACTCCTCGACCCTTGCGACGGCCACGCGCAGATCGTAGTTGTTGGTGAGGGCGGTTTGGATGAGAACCTGCAAGGTTGGGTCTTGGAATAATTGCCACCAGGGCAGATCGCCCAGGGAGTTTGTCGGCGAGCCTTCCTCGCCGCGGAAACCTACCGGGGCGCGGGTGTCGGGGGGTTTATAGTTGGGCCCGACGGCGCAACCAGCA
>Ga0074044_10000320_pt1 | contig 48086 bp, 48 predicted proteins | sample BogForMeECP23OM1_FD_94443 | JGI IMG/M metagenome (GOLD analysis project Ga0074044, IMG submission 94443) | Bog forest soil microbial communities from Calvert Island, British Columbia, Canada - Bog Forest MetaG ECP23OM1 | ecosystem: Environmental > Terrestrial > Soil > Wetlands ...
GGCGCAACGGCAGTTGGCGGCACGGTGACCTATTCCGCCGTTGGCGCAACCGCGGAGTTTACCCCGACCAGCCCTCTGGCGGCGGGCGTGATGTATACCGCTACGATTACAACCGGAGTCACGGACCAGGCAGGAAATGCGCTCGCGGCCCCATTCACCTGGACCTTCACTGCAGGTTCGGGGACGGACCTAATCTCACCCACAGTTACTCTGATGGCCCCTCTCAGCGCCGCCATGGCGGTGCCCCCCAACGCGGCCGTCAATGCAACGTTCAGTAAGGCGATGGACCCTTCAACGCTCAACGCGGCAACTTTTACCCTGACCGGGCCCGGCCCAACATCTATAGCCGGGAAAGTCACTTATGTTGCGACAAGTGCGACCAGCGGGATCGCGACGTTTACTCCCACGAGCGCGCTCGCAACCGGTCAGCAATTTACCGCCACGGTCACGACCGGGGCCGACGATCTGGAAGGCAATGCCCTGGCAGTTACCGCATGGAGCTTCACCACAGGTTCAACGGCGAGTCTTTCGCCGTTAAATTTTGGAGCGGCCTCCGGTTTCCAGATTGTGTCTCAAGCCGGGATTAGTAACACCGGGACGACCACCCTGATCAACGGGGATATTGGTGCGACGCCAGTATCACTCACTTCGATCACTGGATTTTCGGCTTCAAACGTGAATGGAACGATTTACGCTGACAGTGATGCGCCGATAGTCGCGGCGCTGGCCTCCGTGATGACCGCGTATAACAGCGGCACGCCCGCCGCCCTGCCGGGAGCAACTGATGTGGACGAAAACCTGGCGGGACTAACCCTCACCCCCGGTCTCTATACATCCGCTGCGACCTCATTTGAGATAACGGGAGGGAATCTCACTCTTAACGCCTTGGGTGACGCGAATGCTGTGTGGATCTTCCAGACGCCTTCGTCCACTCTCACCCTAACAACCCCCCTCTGCCAAGTTATCCTGGAGAACGGCGCGCAGTTTTCCAACATCTTTTGGGTGGTGGGTAGTTCAGCGACTGTCGGAGTAGGCTGTGTGCTGGAAGGAAATATACTGGCCGACACCTCTATTACGGTGGCCACCGGCGGAACGCTGCAGGGCAAAGCATATGCAGGCGCCGTTGCTCCCAGTGGCGCAGTCACAGTGGACACCGCTAACGCTTCGTCGGCTGGCGGTTGTAATCAGTAGAGGTTGGCCGTGAAACAGGCGGCAAGGGCCGAACTACGGCTGGCAAGCCGGGCTCTCCGCTGGCGCCATGAAAGACTGACGGAGTTAGTTGGCGGCTGTTGCTGGGATTGGAGAGGAGACAGGGATGAGTCGGACCGCGTGGCATAACATAGCCGATCACGCCACCGATTAGAGGACAGCGTCACTAGTTTCGAGCGCGGCTGAATTGCTTCGCTGCGGTACTGTCCTAATTCGGACAGGACCTTCGCCACGGTAGTGTCCTAGTTTGGGAGCGAGTGTCCTAATTTCAAGATGCGGGTGTCCTAATCTGGCTCGATTTTGATCGCACCGCGCTCAAACAGATTTGGTGGCAGACTTTTGTTCGGATCGGCTTCAGCATCCGCCAAACTTTGAAAGTAAGCAGCTAATTTTCGATAAGCATCCTGAAGATCTTTAGCTTCGAAGATTGCTCCCGGACCATGTATTTTGAATTTCATCACGTCTCCCAGTCTTGAAAGTGGTTCCAGCCCACAAGCGCGAGCGCGGCTGCGTGGCGGAGCTTCATTCCTTGACTTTGTACAGCTTGTCCATCGTGCGCTGAAATAGACGCATCCAGAGATCATGTTCATCGCGCGTCCATTCGCCTGTTGCGGGTAATTCCTCGATCAACGATGCGAGCAGCGGGTTTACTTCGCCTGACGGCTGAATCGCTGGTATTTCCATCTTTCGACCTTTTTCTCCGTTCGATGGAGTCGTCGAGTCGAGAGATACACCAGCAGGCAGGACAAGTCGATCTTTCTTGTCGTTGAATACCTTTGCCTGTTCTGCTGAGCGCTGGAAAGTCTGGCGCGCGCGATTCGTCTGTTTACTGGCGACGCCAAACGACTCCATCACCTTTTCAAGACCCTTATCGTCTGGCAATGGCCTACCGCGATATGTCTCAAACACCTTCTTGTAGAGAGGAACTTTGAGAAAGGCCAACGCACGAGCGCGCGACTCTGACTTGGGGTCTTGGGTGTCGTGACCCAGTTGAAGAAGAGTAACTTTTTTACCATCAACTGAAGCGAGTCCAAATATCCGTGCTGCGGCCACTTTGACGCGGAAAGCTCCGCTATCAACGTTCTCGTGCTTCATCCACTCGACCAACTGATCAAAGTCGGCCTGAGCACCGCTGTTGTTGTAGATCGCCTTTGCGACACTCACCGCGTCATCCAAATCGCCATAGGGGAAAACGATCTTGGAACGCTCATACCCGCGTGCGGATGCAGCATCGTCGCCAGCGTCTACCTTCTCTTTCGTTTCTTCAGCCATTGGAAATACCTCTTGTGCACTTGAGAATACCTATCGACGGCATTTAGGTCAAGGTCCGAAATGCCCGCTTTCGTGGCAAGCACGTATTTCCCGCATTGTTGGTATTGCGCTAGAATGCGGACTATGCCATTCTTCTTGTCGCGAGGTGATGATCATGAGACTCCCACAAGCCCCTACGTCCACGCTCACCGACGCAGCGGGCAATAACAAAAAGGCCCGGTCCCTGTCTGCGTTGCGGCGACAGGCGATCCGGGCCGTGGTGAGCTACTAGCTAAAACCGACCGGCGCGAGTGCTGCTAACACCCGCGCCAGTCTCACCTTAACGAATCCGGGTAAGCGGACACGTCAAAGCTGGCAAGCTCTATTGTCGCTCCGCCCGCCCGGTAGGTCAATCCACGGGGCCGACAATGAACGTTCTCCCTTTTGAAACCCAAGTCCGAATCATCTCCGCTCTAACCGAAGGCTGCTCGATTCGCTCCACTGAACGTCTGACCGAGACGCATCGCGATACCGTCATGCGGCTTGGCGTACGTGTCGGCGAAGGCTGCGCTCGCCTGCATGACCGTCTGATGCGCGATCTACAGGTGAACCTGATCGAGCTTGACGAGCAATGGGACTTCATCGCGAAAAAAGCGAAGCGCGTGCAGACGAACGATCCTGCCGAGTTTGGCGACGTGTGGTTGTTCGTCGCGCTCGCGTCCACGCAGAAAGCAGTCATCTCCTATCGCGTGGGGAAGCGCACGCAAGAGAACACTACGGCACTCGCGCGCGACCTGCGGGCACGTATCGTGAACCGACCCCAGGTCACGTCAGATGGTTACGCACCCTATGTCGGCGCGATCCAAACTGCCTTTGGTCGCAGCGTCGATTTCGCCGTGCTGACGAAGCAGTACGGCGGAGACTCCAACCTACCCGACGCGGCGCATCGCTACTCGCCCGGTCACGTCACGGGCGTAGAGCGGACAGTGATAAGAGGCAGGCCCAATCGCGATCTGATCAGCACGTCCTACGTCGAACGCTTCAACCTGTCATCGCGCATGCAAATGCGCCGTTGTACCCGGCTGACCAACGCCTACAGTAAGAAGCTGACGAACCATGAGGCGGCAGTTTCCTTGTGGGTCTGCTTTTACAACCTGTGCCGCGTGCATGAGACGCTGCGCTGTACGCCTGCGATGGCGCTAGGCGTCACGGATCATATCTGGTCGATTGCGGAGCTTGTGCAGGCCGCGCTTGAGCCTCAGGACGTGCCACCGTTGCCGCAGCCGACGCCAGAGACGACGCTGCGGCCCGGAACAAGGCGATTCAGGCTGATTGTCGGGCGGGGCGGTAAGGGAACGAATATGCCGCGCCCATAGCAGTTTGCGAGCGACCGATTTTGCGACTATGCTGGTGTTTTCGTGGTGCTGAGACTTGTGTTGTCTCTGCTGGATGTGCTAGTCGGGAACCCGTTGCATAGTAATGACGTGCGCGTGTTCGCAATAGCCATACCGAAATGGTTACCCACCCGGCCCCAAAGACTAGACATTTTGGACCGTTTTTCCTGCCGAAATCCGTGGCACGGAGCTTGCATTTGGCTCTGTAGAGAGGCCGAACCCAATGATTTCTCAAAAGTGGCGCGACCAAGCATTAGATGAACTTAGGAACTTCGGGAAATTGACGCGCCCAACCGACGAATGGACGCCACGCCAGCCTAGTGACGCGGCAAGCAGTCAGGCGCGAGTGATTCTGAACAAAATCGACGAAAGCCGCATGCCGCCGCCTTACCTGATGGCCACCATTGATGGTGGCATCGACTTGGAGTGGACCCGCAACGAGCGGGAGATGGATGTAATTGTCTCCAGCGGGGGCGCTATTGAATACATCAAAGTCGTCGAGAAAGCGCCGATTGAGGAAGGTCCGCTGTCTTTCTCGGAGTTGGACAACCTCTGCGACTGGCTGTTGGGTCGCTAGAGGCGAAGTCTTTCGTTGCCCGCCAAACTCGACGACAGCCGAGTCAGAGATACCGAAATCTTGTTTCGGCTAGTTCCTCCGCTGCCGAGCACCGCTCGTAGAAACCCACAAACCCAGATTATCGAAATTACCAGCAGCGTTTTTCATACGAGCGCCTTGTCCGCTTTGCGACTCTCGGAAATAGATTTTCTAGTTGCCAAGGCGGCAGACTCTGTCCTCAACCGCCCTGCCAAGCCCGATTATGGCGTTGCGGTATTTTCTGCGGAGTTTGTGCGGCATTCCCTGGGATGCATCGTGTGTATTGAGGATGTGTCCGAATTTTCCGCAAACTCGCACGTTGGCATTTACGCAGACGTTGGTGGAAAGGCACTGTCGGGTCGTCAGTACAAGATTCTTACGGTGGCTGCACATCTCGCCCTACCGCCCAATATCCCTTAGCGCCCGAAGTGTCCTAATTTCCCGCTCCGGTTGTCCTAATTCGGACAGCACCTTCGCCACCCTGTGTCTTTACTCGCCCGTGGCCCTCTGTTAGTTTGGCGGGCTAACAAAGGAAGATAGGGAAAAGTAAGAACTCCTGATGCCTCTCTCTCTCGCCCGCAAACGGGAAATAATCCAAGGCAACGCTCGGACTCCAACTGACAGCGGATCACCTGAAGTACAGGTCGCTCTGCTTTCGGGACGAATCGAGCAGCTCACCTCGCATCTGAGCACCCACGCGAAAGATCATCATTCGCGCCGCGGACTGCTCAGGATCGTAGGCCAGCGGCGCCGGCTGCTGGATTACCTGCGCTCCCGCGATTTTGCCCGCTACAAAGGGCTGATTGAGAAACTCGGCATCCGGAGATAGGCCGCATCTATTATGGCCGCGTCACCCGAATAATTTGAAAGGGTAGACGCGGGCCCGAGCCAGCCGCCCGGCAGGTTTTCGGGTGCACCAGTTCAGGTGCCCGGCGGAGAACAAATCCGCAGTCGTGTCGCGGCCCAGTCGCTCCCTCAGGTGTCACTACAATGTCTCGAAAACTGGAAATTGACTTAGCTGGGCGACGTTTGTCGCTCGAAACGGGCCGGCTGGCAAAGCAGGCCCACGGTTCCGTGCTCGCCCAATACGGCGAGACGGTCGTCCTGGCAACGGTAACCTCGGCCTATGAGGGCCGGGACAAGGTGGATTTTCTGCCGCTCACCGTCGATTACGTCGAAAAGACGTTTGCCGCCGGAAAAATTCCGGGTGGATTCTTCAAACGTGAAGGACGAGCGTCCGAAAAGGAAGTCCTTACCTCGCGGCTCATCGACCGCGCGATGCGCCCGCTGTTCCCCAAGGGCTACGATCGCGAAACACAGATCATCATTACCGTGCTCTCGGCCGACCGCGATAACGACACCGATGCGCTTTCCCTGATTGCCGCCTCCGCCGCGCTGCAGGTCTCCGACGTGCCGCATAACGGTCCCGTCGCGGCGCTCCGGATGGGGCGAATCGACGGCAAGATTGCGATCAGCCCGACGCTCAGCGACCTGGAGCAAAGCGACATCTCGCTGATAGTGGCAGCCAAGCCCGACTCGATCGTGATGCTCGAGGGCGGCGCCGAGACTGTTGACGAAGATACTATCGTCGAGGCGCTGTTCACTGCTCACGAAGCGATGCAGCCCATCTTCGAGATGCAGGAAGAGCTGCGCCGGCTTGCCGGCAAGCCCAAGCGCGAATTTATCCCCAAGGAGATCGATGCCGCCCTGCTCGTCGCCGTCAGAAGCCATATCGGCGACGGAATCGAAAAGGCGCTTGCGATTTCTGGCAAGAAGGATCGCAACACCGCGCTCTATTCGCTCACCGACAAGGCGATCGCGGCGCTCGGCGAAAAGTTCCCCGACCGCACCGGCGAGCTCGCCGAAGCCTGCGACAAACTGGTGCGCGAGCGGGTTCGCTCGGAAATCCTCGACAAGGGCCGCCGTATCGACGATCGCAAGCCAACCGATATCCGGCCGCTGAGCGCGGAAGTGCAGGTTCTGCCGCGCACCCACGGCTCCGCGGTGTTCAGCCGCGGCGAGACCCAGGTTCTCGCGACCGTCACGCTCGGCACGGGTTCCGACGAGCAGAAAATCGACGCGCTGCTGGGTGAGCGCTTCAAGAAGTTCATGCTGCATTACAACTTCCCGCCGTTCTCTACGGGCGAGGTGAAGTTTCTGCGCGCCCCTAATCGGCGCGAGATTGGCCATGGCGCGCTGGCTGAGCGTGCGCTCACGCCGGTGCTGCCCGATGAGAACGATTTCCCGTACACGATTCGGGTGGTCTCCGAGGTGCTGGAGTCCAACGGCAGCTCCTCGATGGCGACGGTGTGCGGCGGGAGTCTGGCCCTGATGGATGCCGGCGTACCGATCAAAGCGCCGGTTGCGGGAATCGCGATGGGACTGGTCAAGGAAGGCGACAAGGTTGCGGTCCTGACCGACATTCTCGGTGACGAAGACCATCTCGGCGATATGGACTTCAAGGTCGCGGGCACTTCGGCCGGCGTCACCGCGATCCAGATGGATAACAAGGCGGGCGGCATAACCCGCGACATCCTGCGGCAGGCTCTCCACCAGGCGCGCGACGCGCGGTTGTTCATCCTCTCCGTCATGGAGAAGGCGCTGCCCTCGCATCGCAAAGACATCTCGTCCTACGCGCCGCGCATCGTGACCATTCACATCAAGCCCGACAAGATTCGCGAAGTGATCGGCCCGGGCGGCAAGGTGATTCGCGGGCTGGTCGAGGAGACCGGCTGCAAGATCGATATCGACGACGACGGCACCGTGCTCATCGCATCGGCGGACGGCGCCTCGCTGGATAAGGCGATCGCGGCGATCCAGGCGATTTGCGCCGAGCCGGAAATAGGCAGGATCTACAAGGGCAAAGTGCGCAAGATCGTCGAGTTCGGCGCGTTCGTGGAAATCATGCCCGGGACCGACGGGCTGCTGCACATTTCGCAGATCTCCGACGAACGTGTGCGGCGCGTCGAAGATGTCCTTCACGAAGGCGACGAAATCGACGTCAAGGTGCTCGACGTGGACCGCAGCGGCAAGATCCGGCTCTCGCTTCGGGAGGCCAAGCAGGACCTCGCCCGCGCGAAGTAACCTCCGCATCAGGGCAGCACCAAGATGGTTTCACGCAGCATCCTTGGCAACGGCCTCCGTGTGTTGACGGAGTCGATGCCGCAGGTGGTCTCTTCGACCATCGGCATCTGGGTCGAAAACGGCTCGCGCTACGAAGACCCGATTGACAACGGCGTCAGCCATTTCATCGAGCACCTGCTTTTCAAGGGCACGCGTAAGCGCACGGCCGCGCAGATAGCCCAGGAAATCGACGCGGTCGGCGGCATACTCAACGCGTTCACTGGCAAGGAATACACCTGTTACTACGCCAAGGTGCTCGGGCAGGACCTGCCGATGACGACCGAGTTGCTCGCGGATATTTTTCTCGAATCACTTTTCGAATCCGAGGAGATAGATCGCGAACGCCAGGTCGTGCTGCAGGAAATCTCGCAGGCCGAAGACACACCCGACGATTTCATCCACGACATCTTTACCCTCAACTTCTGGAAAGGCCATCCACTCTCGCTGCCGATTTTCGGGTCGGTGGACACCGTAAACCGTATCGACCGCAAGCTGCTCACGTCCTTTATGGCTGAGCGCTACCGCGCGGGACGCATCTTTATCGCGGCGGCGGGGCAGGTCGATCACGACCGGCTGGTTCGCGACTGCGAACGGCTCTTCGGCCGGGTTCAGGGCGATGGCCGGCCCGAGAGCATCGCGCCCCCGTCCGAGACCCAGATAGTCCTGAACCATGAGAGGAAGCTCGAGCAGATGCATATCTGCATCGGCGCTTCCGGCTTGAGCCAGGTGAGCGACCTTCGCTATGCGAGTTACGTGCTGAACACCGCCTTGGGCGGCGGCATGTCGTCACGCCTCTTTCAGGAAGTGCGCGAGAAGCGCGGTCGCGTTTATAGCATCTACTCCTTCATGAGCGCCTATGCCGATTGCGGCTACACGGCGGTGTACGCGGGAACGAATCCGGAATGGCTGGATGAAGTTCTCGAGGTCACGCTGAGGGAGATCAGGAAGGTCGCTCGCGAAGGGATTACCCCGGAGGAACTGGCGCGCGCGAAGAGCCAGATCAAGGGCAACATGCTGCTGGGCCTTGAAGGCACGGAAAGCAGGATGAACCGGCTTGCACGCAATGAGATCTACTTCGGGCGCGAAGTCCAACTCGAAGAACTGGCGCGGGGAATCGACAGCGTCACCAACGATCAGATCGTTGAACTCGCATCTTCGTGGTTTCAACCCAAGAAGATGGCGATGGCGCTGCTCGGCGATCTGAAGGGCCGCAAGCTCGACGCCGGCGTCTTCTCGACACTCGGATAGGCGCTCTCGCACCCTCAGCAAATAAAGACGGAAATTAGGTGGAGCGCGCGTCCCCTCCGCCCAGTGTTCGCACGAGTTCACGTCGGACGCGCTAAACATTATTAGACTTTGATGTGAGGTGCGGGGGCCTGTACGCTCTCGCTCATGGTTCCCCCAGCATATTCATCGTTTTTCTTGCCACCATCGCGCCGCTCCACGAAGTTGCGTGGGCCGCTTACTTCGAGTGACAGACCGTCAAAGTTGACCAAACCGGAGGAAGGCCGAAATATTTTTTACAAAACGAACCCAATTTATCCTTTATTTCCTTACACTATTTTGGGTTCGCCTAAAATTTAATCACCAGATTCTGCCCTGCTTGGAGCCGACCCCCCAAGCTGCGTCGAATCACTGCCCATGGATCGCCGCCGCCCGGCCGGAGACCTTTGCACAACTGCCGAAGAGCGCCGGATGCCACAGGGTGTCATCCTGAGCGAAGAGAGCAACGCGAACGAAGTCGAAGGATCTCGGACAGGTTCGCGAACGCGAACCCGGTACCGGTTCCCCGTTCACGAAGCGCTCCTTTTGCGATGCTCTCCTTAAGGAGTCAGCACCACGCAGGTTTTCGAAAATCGACAGTCTCGATCCGCGGGTAGACATGCTAGCGCCACCTACTCTTTCCCTGGTCCTTGTGAGCAAACGGACGTTCGGTCCTCGACCATGCTCTCCGATTCCGGTTAAGTGTTTTCCTCGCGAATGATGGTTATGAACGTCGTCATCAAAATCAAAAGGCTCCGCTCGACTGCGAAGGTTCCTGAGTATCAAAGTGCGAACGCCGCAGGGATGGACCTCGTTGCCGACGTGAGTGGTACGATCCTGGTCGCGCCGCGTGAGCGGCGCGCGATCCCGACCGGCCTCACGATGGAGATTCCACCGGGATACGAGGGGCAGGTCCGCCCCAGGAGCGGGCGCGCCATCAATGAAGGCCTTACGGTGATCAACGCCCCCGGCACCATCGATGCGGACTATCGCGGCGAGGTCAAAGTGCTGATCGTCAACCTTGGCGAGCGCACGATCGAAATTCATCCGGGTGATCGCATCGCCCAGCTCATCATCGCGCCGGTCGTGAGGGCCGAAATCGAGGAAGTGGGAGAGCTGGCAGAAAGCGCTCGCGGCGAGGGCGGTTTCGGGCATACCGGCCGCTGAGAAACGGTCTGTGCGCGGCGCCCTCTATCTCGGTGCCGGGCGATAGGCGATAATCGAGTCGCACTGAGACACTAAGACGTTCTCTAGTTCCGTGGCATCAAAGTCAGCCGATATCGACGCCGCTTTGATGGCGGTAACACCGATCGACGGGCGCTATCGCTCGCGCACGCGCTCACTCTCCAGCTACTTCAGCGAGTTTGCACTTATCCGCTACCGGGTTCGCGTCGAAGTCGAATGGTATCTCGCGCTGGCCGCGAATCCGTCTTTCGATGCGATCGCGCCGTTGCCTGCATCCGCGCAGCACAAGCTTCGCGCGATCTATGAAATTTTTTCGGTTGACGATGCCCGCCGCGTAAAGGAGCTGGAATCGGAGACCAATCACGACGTCAAGGCGGTCGAATATTTTCTCAAGGAACGCCTGGCCACGCTCGATGCGAAGCTCCCTCTTGAGCTCGTGCATTTCGCCTGCACGAGCGAGGATATCAACAACCTCTCGTACGCGCTGATCCTCAAGGAATTTTCGGAGCGCGAGCTTATTCCGCAAATCGAGAAGACACTCGGCCATATCGCCGACTTGGCGCATCGCTACCGTTCGCTCGTGATGATTTCACGGACGCACGGTCAGGAGGCGACGCCGAGCACGCTCGGCAAGGAGATGGCGATTTTCGCGGCGCGCATCGATCGGCAGCTCGCACAGCTCCGCCGCCAGGAATATCTGGGCAAGTGCAACGGCGCGGTCGGTAATTTCAATGCGCATCGTTTCGCCGCGCCCGAGGTCGATTGGCCCGCGCATTCGCGCCGCTTCGTCGAGGGCCTGGGCCTGGTATGGAATCCGTTGACGACGCAGATCGAAAGCCACGACTTCATCGCCGAGATGTTTGCGATCGTCGCGCGCATCGACACGATCCTGCTCGGCTTCTGCCGCGACATGTGGGCGTATATCTCGATCGGCTATTTCACCCAGAAGATCGTGAAGGGCGAGACCGGCTCGTCGGTGATGCCGCACAAGGTAAACCCCATCGATTTTGAAAACGCCGAGGGCAACTTCGGCGTGGCATCGGCGCTGCTCGATCATCTTGCCGGCAAGCTTCCGATCTCCCGATGGCAGCGCGATCTGACTGACTCGACCGCCTTGCGCGCGATCGGCACCGCGTTCGGCCATGTCGTCGTCGCTCTCGCCTCGGTGGAACGCGGCCTGAATCGGGTCGAGGTGAACGAGCGACGCATCAACGAAGACCTGGATGATGAACAGGCGTGGGAAGTGGTCGCGGAGGGAATTCAGACTCTGATGCGGCGCCATGGGCTCCCGCGCCCGTACGAAAAGCTCAAGGAACTGACGCGCGGCAGAAGAGTTGATCGCGGCCTTATCGAGGAATTCATCGCGGCGCTGCCACTCAAAGACGGCGGCCGTGAAGCACTCAAGAGTCTTTCGCCGCGCGGCTACGCGGGGCTGGCGGCGGAACTGGTCGAGCGCTTCGCGCCCAAGCCGAGCCGATGATCGACAGGTTTAGCAGCGCGCTGGCCGCTTCTGTGAATAGAAAACGGGCGTTGTGGATAGTCGGCGGGAGCTATTCGTTGTCGCTGTCATCTGCGTCAGGTAGTTGAAGTAAATCCCGAGGTAAATGCTGTGGAAGCCAATCTTCAGAAGCTCGCGATGTTTTACGAGGGCAAGGCCAAGAAGCTTTACACGACCGCCGATCCCGACCTCGTAATCCAATATTTCAAGGACGACGCGACCGCGTTCGACGGCAAGAAGCGCGGCACTATCGAAGACAAGGGCGTCGTGAACAACCGCTTGTCGGAGTTGTTCTTCACCCTGCTAGAACGCAACGGTGTGCGTACTCATTTCGTCAAGCGCCTGAACGATCGCGAGATGCTCTCCAAGCGGCTCGATATCATCCCGGTCGAAACTGTCGTGCGAAATATCGTGGCGGGTTCGATGGCGAAGCGGCTGGGTCTTGAAGAGGGGCTGGCGCTGAAAAAGCCCGTGGTCGAATACTATTACAAATCCGATGCTCTGAGCGATCCGATCATCTACCCGGAGCACGCGGTCGAGTTCGGATGGGCTACCGAGGATGAGATCGCGAAGATCAGATCGCTCGCGCTCAAGGTCGATGAAGTCCTGAGCCGCTTTCTGGATGCGCGTGGCGTGCTGCTGGTAGATTTCAAGCTCGAATTCGGCCGTCATAAGGGTGAAATCCTGCTGGGCGACGAGATCTGCCCCGACACCTGCCGGTTCTGGGACAAGCAGACCCGCCAGAAGCTGGACAAGGATCGCTTCCGGCGCGACCTGGGTGGAGTGGAAGAGGCGTACCACGAAATGCTGCGCAGGGTGGAAAATTGATTAGGTTTCGGGACGACGCAGAGAGGATGTTCAGGCGCGCATGAATCCTCAGGTGTGCCGCCTCTCCCTGCCCATCTCCCAAGACAAGGGGAGGAGGATCAGCGCTTGCAGGTAAGGGTCTTTGTCACGCCGCGCAAAGGGATTCTCGATCCGCAGGGGCGCGCGGTCGAACATTCGCTGAAAAGTCTCGGCTTCAAAAGCGTCTCGGATGTCAAAATCGGCAAATACGTCGTGCTTGAGGTTGCCGCCAAATCTGCCGCGGACGCGCGCGAGCAGGCGCACAAGATGTGCGAGCGGCTCCTCGCCAATCCACTGATCGAGGATTACACCTTCGAGGTCGAAGGCGAATGAAGTGGGGCGTAGTCAGATTCCCCGGTTCGCTTGACGATAACGACGCACTCTGGGCCCTCGCCGACGTGATGGGCCAGGAAGCGTCGATGCTCTGGCACAAGGAGGCGTCGCTGCGCGGCGCTCAGTGCGTGCTGCTGCCGGGCGGATTCAGCTACGGCGACTATCTGCGCTGCGGCGCGATCGCGCGGTTCTCGCCGATCATGGAGAGCGTCGCGAAGTTCGCCGCCGACGGCGGACTGGTCATCGGCACCTGCAACGGATTCCAGGTCCTGTGCGAGGCGCATCTGCTGCCCGGCGCACTAACGCGAAACCGCACGCTATCGTTCATTTGCGAACGTGTGAACGTGCGCGTCGAGAATGCCAGCACCCCGTTTACCCGCGCGACCCACCAGGGCGAGGTACTGCGGCTTCCCATCAAGCACGGCGAGGGGCTGTACGTCGCACCCGAGACCGAACTCAGGCAAATGGAAGAGCGCGGGCAGGTCATCCTTCGGTATGTCGATGCTGACGGGCGCGAGAGCGACGCGGCCAATCCCAACGGCTCGATGCATGCGATCGCGGGCGTCGCCAACGATCGATTCAATGTGTTCGGCCTGATGCCGCATCCTGAGCACGCCGTGGAGGCGATGCTCGGAGGGACCGACGGCCTCAAAATTTTCCGTTCGATCGTCGAGAGCGCCGGATGAGTCAGAACCCGGTTTCGTTGTCCGGTGACCTGCGTGTCGATTTGGCGCAGGCGCGCGCGCACGGCCTCAGCCCCGACGAGTTTCGCAACATCGAGCGCATTCTCGGACGCACGCCCACCTTCACCGAGTTGGGCGTCTTTTCGGTCATGTGGTCGGAGCACTGCTCCTACAAGTCGTCACGCAAGTATCTGCGCACGCTGCCAAGCCGTAGCGAGCTGGTCGTGCAGGGCCCGGGGGAAAACGCCGGCGCGATCGATGTCGGAGACGGATGGATCGCCGTCTTCAAAATCGAAAGCCACAACCATCCGTCCTATGTCGAGCCGTACCAGGGCGCGGCGACCGGCGTCGGCGGAATTTTGCGCGATATCTTCACGATGGGCGCGCGGCCGGTTGCGTCGATGGACTCGCTCAAATTCGGCTCGTTCGACCATCCGCGGACCCGCTATCTGCTGGGCGGTGTCGTCGGCGGAATCGGCGGTTACGGAAATTGCGTCGGCGTGCCGACGGTCGCCGGCGAAGTGATGTTCGACGCGTCGTACAACGGGAACATCCTCGTCAACGCGTTCTGCCTGGGACTCGCGCGAACCGGGGAGTTGATGAGTGCGCGCGCGAGCGGCGTCGGCAACCCGGTTCTTTACGTTGGCTCTGCGACTGGACGAGATGGAATTCACGGTGCATCGCTGCTCGCCTCCGCGGAATTCGATGCGGAAAGCGAATCGAAACGGCCGACAGTTCAAGTCGGCGATCCGTTCACGGAGAAATTGCTCATTGAGGCATGCCTCGAGGCAGGGAAGACCGGCGCTATCGTCGCGATCCAGGACATGGGCGCTGCCGGTCTCACGTCTTCTTCGAGCGAGATGGCGGCGCGCGGCGGCCTTGGGATCGATATCGATCTGGACAAGGTCCCGCTGCGCGAGCAAGGACTCACACCATACGAAATTCTTCTTTCCGAATCGCAGGAACGGATGCTGATCGTCGCGCAGCGCGGGCGCGAGGCCGAGCTCCAGGCGATCTTCGAGAAATGGGATCTGCACGGCGTCGTGATTGGAGAAGTCATAGCCGATCAGCGATGGCGAGCACGATGGCGCGGGCAGGTCGTCGCCGATATTCCCGTAGGCCCGCTGGCCGACGAGGCGCCGCTGTATGACCGTCCGGCCGCGCCCGTGGCGCCCAGAACCCCGACGCCTCCCTCACAACACCAGCCTCCCGCGCCTCCGGCAGCACTTAAAGCATTACTTGAGAATCCGAACGTCGCGTCCAAGCGCTGGGTTTTTCGCCAGTACGACTCTCTGGTGCAGGGCAACACGGTCGCCGGGCCGGGTGGCAGCGATGCGGCCGTGCTGCGGCTCAAGCACAGCAAGCGTGCTATCGCGCTCAAGGTCGATTCCAATCCGCGTGCATGCGCACTGGACCCCTATATCGGGGCGGTCGCGACGGTCGTCGAAGCTGCGCGCAACGTGGCTTGCACGGGGGCGCGCCCGGCCGGAATTACCAACTGCCTGAACTACGGGAACCCGGAACGGCCCGAAATCATGTGGCAATTCGCCGAAGGCGTGCGCGGTCTGGGCGATGCGGCGCGCGCTCTCGGCGCTCCGGTGGTAAGCGGGAACGTGAGCTTTTACAACGAGACCGAAGGCCGCGCGATTCCGCCCACGCCAACTATCGCCGTGGTCGGCATCATGGCCGATGTCTCCAGGCAGGTGGTCTCGCACTTCAAGCGCGCGGGAGATGCTATTCTGATTGTTCGCACGGCCGAGCCGGCGCTCGCAGGCACTGAATACGCGGCGATGTTCGGAAACGGAGGCGGGTCGCTCAGGCCTATCGACCTTGACCGCGAATCGGCGCTTCTGGATGGGTTGGTTGCCGGAGCCGAACTGGGGTTGATAAGATCAGCGCACGACTTGGCGGAGGGCGGGCTGGCGGTGGCGATGGCCGAAGCCTGTTTCAATCCTGGCGGTCTGCTTGGCGCTGAAGTGGATCTGGCGGCGCACGGACTTACCGGCATCGCGGAATTGTTTGGAGAAGGCGCGTCGACGGTTGTGCTTTCGGCATCGACAAAGGACGTGGATCAAGTCACGCAAATATTTTCGAGTCGTGGACTCGAGTGCCGCTCGATAGGACGAGTAATCGCCGAGCCGCGGCTTCGGCTGTTACCGGTCATAGACGAGGACGTGCGCGGCTTGCAGAAAACGTACGAAGAAGCGTTGCCGGGGAGGCTGGCCAGCCATGACTGAGGACGACGCGCTGTACGTTGAGGAATCCAACCTCGACGGCTTCCATGAGGAGTGCGGGGTCTTCGGAGTCTACGGGCATCCGGAGGCCGCGAATCTCGCTTATCTCGGCCTGCATGCGTTGCAGCATCGCGGACAGGAATCGGCGGGAATCGTCTCTTCCAACGGCAAGGCACTCATCGCTCATCGCGGCATGGGCCTGGTCGCCGACATTTTCAAGGGCGACGTGATCAGCAAGCTCGAAGGCACCAGCGCGATCGGCCACAACCGCTACTCCACGACCGGCACGACCTCGATGAAAAATTGCCAGCCGCTCTCGGTCGAGTACCAGGGCGGTCTTGCGCTTGCGCACAACGGCAATCTCGTCAACTTCGCGGAACTGCGCGATGCGCTTGAGGCGAACGGCAGAATCTTCCAGTCGTCATCGGACAGCGAGGTCATTATCCATCTGATCGCCGCCTCGCAGGCGCGCACGCTGGTCGAGCGCATAGTTGAAGCGCTGATGCAGGTGCGAGGCGCGTACTCCCTGGTTCTGCTGACCCAATCGTCCTTGATCGCAGTGCGCGACCCGCACGGCTTCCGCCCCCTGGTGCTGGGAAACTACAACGGCTCGTCCATCGTCGCTTCCGAAACCTGCGCGCTCGATCTGGTCGGAGCGGAGTACATTCGCGAAGTCGATCCGGGTGAGATGCTGGTGATCGACGGCAGCGGCGTGCGATCGCTCAAGCCGTTTGTATCGGCACCCGCGAAGCGATGCGTCTTCGAATATGTCTATTTCGCCCGTCCCGACAGCCTGCTTTACGGGCGCAACGTCTACCAGGTGAGGAAGACGCAGGGCAGGGCGCTCGCGCGCGAATGCCCGGCCGACGCGGACATCGTTGTGCCGGTGCCCGATGCGGGAAACGCCGCCGCGCTCGGCTTCGCCGAAGAATCCAAACTGCCCTTCGAGATGGCGCTGGTGCGAAGCCACTATGTCGGCCGCACCTTCATCGAACCGCGCCAGTCGATCAGGCACTTCGGGGTCAAGCTCAAGTTCAATCCGGTCGCCGAGCTTCTGCGGGGCAAGCGCGTCGTGCTCATCGAAGATTCGCTGGTGCGCGGAACTACGCTGCGGAAAGTCATTCCGATGCTCAGGCAGGCGGGCGCGCGCGAGGTTCATATGCGAATCGCGGCTCCGCCGACCACCAACTCGTGCTTTTACGGAATCGATACGCCGACCCGCGAGGAGCTGCTCGCCTCGTCGCACTCCGTCGAAGAAATTCGCCGCTACATCGGCGCGGATTCGCTGGGCTATCTCAGTTGGGACGGCCTCTATTCGTTCCTCGGGACGGGGCGGGAGGAATTTTGCGACGCGTGCTTTACCGGTAACTATCCGATCGAAATTCCGCAGCAGGGCGAGCCTCATCAGCTCCATCTTTTCGAGGCCAATGAGCGCGTCGCCCCGGATCGCAACGACCATATGGCCGCGATCGCCGAGCGCCGCTAAACAGCGCCGCTATATCTCTTGTTCTCGGTTCCTTGTCAGAGAGTCGCACTCGCCTGTGCTCAAGGCAGCGAAGCGGCGATTGTCTCCATGAATTCCGGCATCGGGCGCCGGCTCACGAGGAGACAAATGAAATTGCCCTGCGGGTACTTGCTCAGGCAAATCGAGTAGCCCTTGTAGGTGTAGTAGGCGTGTGAGCCCATCTCGTGGATTGCGCCCACCGGCTTGAACCCTGGAGCGTGCGTGTAGGTGCACAGGATGGAGCCATTTTCGCTGCGATACAGAGTGAAGGCGGCCATCCGCCCGTCGGGCAACTGCTCAAGTCGTCCACCCACGAGGCGGTAGCCTGCCGGACCAAAGTTCCACAAATAGCCCGGCATCTTGTGGTCCAAATAAGCGTCTGAGATATCGGCTGCACTGTCCGAAGGGACGTTCGGCTCGAACTTGCGCTGGAAGTCGTCGAGGTGATGCACCGCCACCTCGAACATCGGAATCGACCCGGTAGAAGATGCCTGCTGCTCCTGGACAGAAGGGGTCTGCGGTTCCTGCGTGGATGCTTGCTGTTCCTGAGTAGAAGATGCCTGCTGCTCCTGCTGGACGGGATTCCCTGGTGGAGACGCCGCTCTTCGCTCTATCAGGCCAAGGATCAACAATGCGGCGATCGCGGTCGGCACCCATACTCGTGGTCGCATCCAGCCTGCTCGCGAGCCACCGCGTATCGGCGTCACCCGCGGCGCCGGTGCCGGCTCGGACTCCGCGGCGTTCAAAGCAGCCAGAAGACGGTCGCGGACGGTGGCCGGCGTCTTGAGCGTGCCCAGATGCTCGCGCAGCACCTTCTTCAGCGCGACTTCCTCCTCAAAGCGCGCGCGGCACTCGGCGCATCCGGCAAGATGCTCGTCCGCGGCGCGTAGTTCGTCGCCCGTGAGCTCGCCGTCCGCGTGCGCGGAGAGAAAGTTCTCTATGTAAGTGCCGCAATCCAAACGCTTAACGTTCGCCCCCACGCCCCTCGAATCGCCGGCATACGGCCTGTACGCCGAGCCCCACGCAAGCGGCATCGAGATTCGGAGTTAGGCTTGCAGTTTCTTGGAGTCAAGGCCGTATTATTCCTCTTTCACGCGCATAAGCTTGCAGGGCCTGACGCATTATCGCACGCCCCCGCGAAACCCGCGATTTCACCGTGCCCACCGGCACTTCCAGAGCCTCGGATACTTCCTGGTAGCTGAGTTCCTCGACGTCGACCAGCAACATCGCGGAACGAAATTCGTCCGGCAGCGCGTTGAGCGCGCTCTCGACCTCGCGGTCCATGGCACGTCCCGCGACTGTCGCCTCGGGATTGTCCTGCTTCGAATCGTCCGCGAGGCTGCTGGCTTCCAGTCGATGTTCGAATTCGGCGGCCGAGGAGGCGGGCTGCTCGCGGGAGGTGCGCCGATACCCGTTGCGGAAATTGTTGAACAGAATCGTCATCAGCCAGGCGCGGCAATTGGTGCCTGGCTGGAATTGCTCGAAGAAACGCCATGCCCGCAGGATAGTTTCCTGCAGCAGATCGTTGGCGTCGTCGGAATTGCGCGCCAGCCGCATCGCCATCGAGTACACGGAGTCGAGATGCGGAAGCGCTTCCGCCTCGAACAGCTTCCGCTTCTCCGCGCCGCTCGCTCGTTTGGCCGCCATAATGGAAGGTCAAGACCATAGCATCCGTACCAGATAAAATCTCGCATCAGACGAGAAAGTTCCCGCCATATTCAATTCTGTTTAATCCATTTGGCGCAGATATGCCGTAAATTGGTCAGGCTTGATGCAATTTTAGCTGGAAAAAAGGGCGTTGCGGGTGGAACGTTCGACCTCGAGATGCGGTTTAGACATAGAGCGTGAGCGTGTAGTAATGTCCGCGCATCGGAGGGGAATCGCTTCACGCCGCAACCGTAAACGCCGATGATCGGCATCGGCAGGGATGAAAAAGGAGATTGGCGTATGAAGAAATCGACACTGGCAGGCGCGGTTCTAGCGACGGCGGTCGCCTTGATGTTCAGCGGCACCACCGTGATGGCAGATGACTCGAGCAAGCCTGCGTCACCGCAGGTGAAGTGCGTGGGCGGCAACTCCTGCAAGGGCCAGAGCGCATGCAAGGCTGCCTCGAACGATTGCAAGGGTCAGAATGGCTGCAAGGGCAAGGGCTTCACGATGGAACAGGACGAAAAGGGCTGCACCGATAAAGGTGGGACGCCCTCCAAGTAAGCGCGACCTATCGTGGACGGGCGCGCCGGTGGCCCAGCTGGCGCGCCTGGTCCGCTTTTGGTTCGAAAGATGAATCGGTCTGACTTTACTTTTCTCGGCTTTGGAGTCGGTCTTCGCCGGCCCCACTACGCGCACATTTTCGAAAACCATCCTGCGATGGATTGGTTCGAGGTTGTTTCGGAGAACTTCATGGTTGAGGGCGGACGTGCGCTGGAAGTTCTGGCCGCGGTGCGCGACCGACATCCGATCGTGATGCATGGCGTGTCGCTGTCGATCGGATCGACGGATGCGCTGAATCGGAATTATCTTCGCGAGCTGCGCGCGCTGGCGCGCCGCTTCGAGCCCGCATGGATCTCCGACCATTTGTGCTGGACCGGTGTTGGCGGACACAATCTTCATGACTTGCTTCCGCTGCCCTACACCGAAGAAGTCGTGCGCCACGTTTCCGCGCGAATCCGCCGGGTGCAGGATATTCTGGAGCGGCACATCCTGATCGAAAATGTTTCCAGCTACATGTCTTTCCGTGATTCGACGCTCAGCGAGTGGGAGTTTCTGCGCGCGGTTGCCGAGGAAGCCGATTGCGGAATCCTGCTCGACATCAACAACATCTTCGTGAGCGCGTTCAATCATCGGTTCAGTGCCCAGGAATACATCGATGCGATCCCGGTCGAGCGCGTCGTCCAGTACCATCTCGCTGGTCACAGCGATCACGGCACGCATCTGCTCGACACGCACGACCATCCGATACGCGACGAGGTATGGTCGCTTTACGAACACGCGGTGCGGCGCTTCGGAGCGGTTTCGACGCTGATCGAATGGGACGACAATATCCCGGAGTTCAGGGTGCTCGCGGAAGCTGCCGAACGCGCTCGCCAAATCTACGTGGGCATAGCGCGTGACGGCGCCGATCACCATGAATCTTCCGCTCAAGCACATCCAGAGTCTGCTCCATCGGCTCATCACCGCGCCTAGCGGCGTGGCTGAAGGGCTCGCGGTCGAGCGGAGCCTGCCATCGGGCGGGCTCGAAAGCGTGATTCGGGGCGACGATCGTCTGTCCCCGGAGGAGCGTGTCGGCATCTACGCCAACATGTACTTCTACCGGCTGCTGGAGATCCTTCAGGAAGATTTTCGCGCGACGGCGGCAGTGCTGGCTGAGACGAGGTTTCACAATCTCATCACCGGATATCTGATCGAATATCCGCCGACCGAGCCTTCGGTCATTTGGGCGGGCAGATACCTCTCCGATTTTCTACGCGATCATCCGTTGCGCAACGAATATCCTTTTGTTGCCGATCTCGCGGCGCTCGAGAGGGCGACCATCGATGTATTTTGCGCGGCCGACGCGCCGGCGCTGGACGCAGCGGCGATGAGCGCGATTCCGGCTGAGCGATGGGCGTCGCTGAAGATGCGTACCGTGCCTGCGGCCGCGATTTTGCGCGCGGAATGGAAAGTGGCTGACGTTTTGCGCGCAGTCGAGGAAAAGCGTGATTGGGTGGTTCCAACGCGGTCTCGCCTTCGCATACTCGTATGGCGCCACAATTCGCTGGTGTCGTATCGGGAGTTGGACGACGGCGAAGCCGATGCGCTCGAGATGCTTCGGCGTGGCGCCACGTTCGGAAAGGTTTGCGAAGTGCTGGCGCGCGATGTCCCTGAGGAAAGGGCGCCGCAGGAGATTAATCGCAGGCTTGCGCAATGGATCGGCGATGGCATCCTGACGCTCGTGCCGCCAAAGCGGCGCAAATAGATCTTTCGGGCCAAGGCGTGAGCAAGACGGGCGTCACGCACTTCTGAGCGAAGCAGTACGGACCGGCAGCGCGTTCCACAGCAGAAACGAGAAGGTCAGCAGCAGCGTCCCCATTCCGACCGAAATCGGATAGGCCCAAGTCGGCCGGTTCATGACCATCGGCAGCAACGCCACCGCAAGCGCCGGCGGAGCGTGTAGATTGAACGAGCGCAACACGATTATTCCCCATGCCATGCTGAGCACCGCCGTGGCCGGGTTCGCGCCGATCACGTTCAGACAGAGCAGGCCGCCGGCGGCGCTTAGAAAGCACACGATCGGCAGAATCAGCGAGCGCTCCGCCCACGGACACGTGGCAGGATGCGCAAACATCTCGAATCCGATTACCACCAGCGGCGGAAACAGAACGAAACGTAGCCCGGTCAGTTCGACGATTCCGGTTGCGATTGCCACAAACAGGAGCAGTGGCGCCAGGCCCGAATAGTCGCGGGGCGCCGCGTGCATCGCCTCTTCAGCTACCTGCCCGGGCGAACGCGCGCCCGCTGCGCGCTCTATGGAGTAGCGTTTCCATGGAATTGAAAGCGACGCGAGGAGGATGGTGCCGAACAAAATCGCCGGGGGATACCACCAACTCCGCATGCCAAGGACCAGGGGCAGCAGCCCTGCGGAGATCGACGGCGCGACGGGTGATCGCAGCACGATTATCAACGCGATCGAAGCGCATACGTCGGCCAGCACTGAGGGCAGCCCGTAGGGGAGGAGGCGGGTCACGAAAATTCCAATCACGCCCGCCAGTGGCGGCGTGATCGCCAACAGCAAGGGCGCTCTTGCCCAGGTCCCGCGCGGACGCGTGAAGACGTCGTTAGACAATGCCGCGAGTTCGGGAAACAGCACATAAAATGCGCCCGTCGCGAACGCGATTGAGGCGATAATCGCGATGTAAATCAGCGAGGCTGCTTCCGCCGCGAGGCGATAGGTGCCCGCAAGCGCGCTCTCCCGTCGGATCGGCGCGGCGTGTTGGTTGATGGGTGCTTCCGACACGTTCCGCACCATAGCAGTCTCATCCGGTTTCCATCAGAGCCACCCGTAGCGAAAAAGCAGGCACTCGCGCGCCACAGTCGCGGAGCAGTACACTTTCACGTGGCTGGATTGACGCTTGGCGGAGTGCAGAGTAGCTGTTGCGCGGGCTGCTACTGAAGATGCCCATTGTTATCATGCGCACGCTCGGCGGCTGTTGGACTCACAGCGACGGCGAGGCTGGCCGCTCGGTAGTCTGCTCGCCTCAGAGGAGATCTTCTGATGGCTTGGATTCGAACGATTCCCGAGGACCAGGCGACCGGTGCTCTTGCCCAAATCTACGCCGAAATTCGCAAAGGCTTTCCGATCGTGCCCAACGTCATGAAAGCTTTCAGCTCGAGGCCCGCGCGAGGGCCAGGCAGCGGCGCGCCAGTGTGGAAACCACACCGTTCATGGGTTGTTCCTCTCCGCGAGACGCGGGTCGCCAGGTCAAATCGCGTGTGGGCGGTTCAGGTTCTCCGAGGCGGGCCGGTTTCGGCTCCGTTCTCGGAGGAGACATGATTGACGGTTGAGTCGGTTCCTCCCTGACCAGAGGAGATAGCCAGCTTCTATCTCTTCTCGCGCTTTAGCGCGATGGTCGTTTCGCGCCGCGCGGTGATAAGCTCAGGCGCGTATTTCGAGGGCACAAGCGGAGTGGCTTTCGGCAGGTCGGTCATCGCCCATCAGGGTCCACCCCTCGTGGAGCAAATTTCCACGCGCGATGCGCTTGAGGAATTCGCGCGCTTGCCATACCAGATCTACGCGGGACGCGATGCCTGGTGGCCTCCCGACGTGCAGAACGAAGTGGATTTCCTGATGCGGCGAACGCCCTCAGCCGCCTACCTCGATATCGGCGGATTCTGTGCGCGGCGAGGGGATCGGATGATCGCGCGCGTGAGTGCGGTAGTGAACAACCGCTACAACGCGCACTGGAACGAGCGGCTCGGCCATCTCATTCACTTCGAGGCGCTCGACGATGAAGACGATGCGGCCGTCGCGATGCTGGATGCGGCGACCGAATGGCTGCGCGCGCGCGGCATGACGGCCGTGCGGAGCGGGTTTGCCGCGTTTCTCGACTATCCGTACGTGATCGACAACTACGGGCGCCTGCCGTCCTTTCTGCTCCGCGGCAATCCCGCGTACTACCATCGCTATTTCAAAGACGCGGGATTCGAAACCGAAAAGGGGCAGCTCGACTACACGGCGCCGCTCAGCAGTGAAAACCTTGCTCGCTATCGCGGCATTCTCGAAGCGATCCGCAGGGAGCGCGTCACCATCCAAAGCTGGCGCCAATATGGATTTCTCGCTGCCATCGATGGCTGGACCGACGTGACCAACGCGGCATTCGCGCGCCATTGGGGATGGAACCCTGTGACGCGGGCGGAAGCGCGGCCGATGCTCATGTCGCTTGGCGACACCGCGGTCGCCGACCTTTCGATGATCGCGGCGACGGACGGCGAAGTGGTCGGCGCGGTCTTCTCGGTGCCCGATTGGAGCACGATGCTTGCGCGCGTCAGGCGCGGCGTGAAACTCGATCCCGAACGCGGGGGCGGCACCCGCGGCGCGCTAATCAACATCGGGGTGATCGAGAGCGCGCGCGGACGCGGGATTGCGCTCGCGATGACGGCGCGGTCATTTCTCACGATGGCGCAGCAGGGGATGCAGTATGCCGGGTACACCCTCGTGCTTGATGACAACTGGGCATCGCGCCGCACGGCGGAAAGCGTCGGCGCGCGTATTACGGACAATTTCGTGACCTATCGCCGACATCTTCAACCGGCAAAAGGGGCCGGAAAATGAGCGCATCGGGAACGCAGAAACTCGGGCCGGTCGCCACGCGCGTGGCTTTCGAAAACGACGACGTGCGGGTGTGGGAGATGGATCTCAAGCCGGGCGAGGTCTGTGGGCTGCACCATCATACCCTCGAGTATGTTCACCCTGGTCGGGGGACCGCGGGCTGCGCTGAGAACACAGATTAGACCCTGCGAGTCGAACAGCAAGCAATTGCGTTTTGGCGCCGCTTTGTGTATGCATCGCGCAGACAAGAAGACTGTCTAACGTTAGGTAGGTAGGTAGGAGGAACCATATTGAAGATGCCGATCCGCTTTGCGGTGCCGATCTCGCTTTTGTGCCTTGCGCTGGGGTTTTCAGCGAGTGCCGCTCTTTGCCAGGTCAAGCCCGGAGACATGATCACCCGTTCGAATGCCACCAGCGTTCAATCGCTGCTGAGTCCCGGCGCCTACTATGCCGTGAGCCGCGGCATGGAGATGAACATCGTCGCACACAACCGGATCGACTGGCCGCCCCCCTATAAAGTCGCGACCGAGCAATACTCGGCCCAGGTGCGGCTTGGCGCGGACCATCGCACGATCGAGGGCTACGTAGCTGGGCAGCCGTTCCCGCTGCTGGACTCGAACGACAAGGACATCGCGACCAAAATCATGTGGAACTCGAACTTCCGCCCGATCGCGAGCGATGATTACGATCTGCGATTCTTCGAATGCCAGGTTGCGCCATTTAATCCGGGTGGCGCGCAGAACCAGCTCTTGTTTGTGACTATCGGCCATGCAGCCGGCTATTCGGAAATTGGCCGGACCGAGGTCGAACCGCTGCCCGCCGATCCCGATTTCAAGTCAACGGGAATATGGTGGCGCGCTGCCGCCTACCCGATCATTGCGCCCGCCAACGAGCGCGGGGCGGGTGGAATGCGCTTCCGCTACTGGGAGCCGGATCATGCCGACGACGCATGGGCATATCTTCCCGATACTCGCCGCGTCCGCCGCGTCAATGAAGTGGTACTATCTTCATCGCCTGGTCTTTCCACCTGGGACCCCGATCATGCCGGGGGCTTTGCGGCGAAGCCTCAGGAATACAACTTCAAGTTCGTGGGTGAGCGCGATCTGCTCGCATGCGTCAATGCGGCAAATTCTCCCGCGCATCCGTGTCCGACCGATGGCGGCGCGACTTCATGTCCCGACAATTGGGAGATGCGGCACATGTATATTGTTGAGGTTACGCCGCGTCCCGAGCGTATCACCGGGGTGCTGCAGTCCAGGACCGTCGTCTATATCGACAGCGAAGGATGGTTCAACTCGTACCTCGACAGTTACGACCGCAGGGGTGAACTCTGGAAGACGCAGATCTATCTGCTGACTTACCGCGACCGTCCCGTGCCGGATGCGAAAGTGGCAGTTTATCCTTACAAGCGCGAGTTCGTCGTCGCCGCCTCGAGCGTCGACGTTCAGTCGGGCCTGTCGACCACCTGCTATTTTCCGGGCCCCGACTCGCCCGAGCGCGAATGCTGGTACATCAACATGGGCGCGGTCGATCGCGAATTCTTCACCACCCAGGCGATGGCGCGAGCGGGCCACTAATGAAATTGAACGGACGCGACACTAAGGCACCGAGGCGGTGCCTTAGCGTCCGGACGGTCGATTTCCTGAGGCCGGCGCGGATGGCGCTTTATTTCACCGCGACGGCGTTAGGCGGTGAGCCGACTCCGCCGGGCACGTTGAGCGGCGCCGAAGTCAGAAAGAAGTCGTAGCGCCCATCGGCCGCGCAATCGTCAGCCAGTCCTTCGAGGTTCCACATCTCGCCTATCGGCATTCCGAAAAAAGACAGCATGTGGAAGTGCAGAAAGTCCTCGCCTTCGCTCTTGGGCAGCGCTTCGAGCGCTGGTGAATCGGATGCGACCGCGGCCAGATGGTTGTCCCAGATCCAGCGCGCCACCCGCGTGGTGCCTTCGATTCCCGGCACGACGGTCTCGTGCGCCAGTTCGGCTTTAACCTCGGCGCTTGCCGACAGATAGAATTTCGTCCATCCGATCCGGATTAGGAGAATATCTCCGGTGCGCAGCGTGACCTTCTCGGCCGCCAGCGTTGCTTGGAGATCTTCGAGCGGAATCGATTCGGGCTTGGTGAAATTGATCGTCTTGCCGGTCCGATCGTAGTAGCGCGCGATGTCCGCGAGCACGCCCCGTCCCACGATGCCGCGCTTGGCGAGGTTGTCGATTCCCAGCCGCGTGCCGCCACGCCCGGTTATCTGATTGTCGGGAATCCCGTTGTATGCCCCCAGCACGGGATGCTTCACGTGGCATAGGGCGTCCCACTGCGATGATGCCTGCGGATAGAAGTTGTCCAGGTAGTCGTCGAGCACGTAGTCCGCGTTCGGAAAGATTTTTATCGTGTGCGAATGCTTGCCGCGGGTGAACAGGGGCGGATCGGGGATATTGATCGGCAGGTTCAGGGCGAACACCTTGCCGCTGCGAATCGATTGCGCCGCGGCCAGCACGCGCGCCGGTGAGAGCAGGTTAATCGTCCCGACTTCGTCCTCGTCACCGAACACTCCCCATGCGGCGCCCGCGGGCGCGCCGGGCCGAACGGGCAATTGATCGTAAGCCGGTAGTTTGGGTTCGCGGGGCGCGGATGGCCGCTGCGCGGCGGCCCTGGGCGCCGCCTTTTTGACCGCGACTTTGCGTGCGGCCGCTTTGGTGCGCGAGGTGGCTTTCAGGGCTTTCTTGCTGCTGCGCTTCTTTGCTTTCGACTTGGCCACGAATTCATCCTCCTGCCGGGCTGGCGACAGCCACTTCTCATAACAGGTCGGACGACAATCTCAAGAGTCCATCCTGGAAAGCGATCCGTAGATTGCGCAGATTTCACGCATCAGGAAATTGCGCCAGCCTTTAGGAAACAATCCGTGAAACCTCCGTAATCTGCGGATTATGTCCTGGATCCGCCGAAAATGCCTTGTTGCGCTGATTGGGCGATGTTATGCTGCTTCTTTGCTCCTTGCTCCAGGTTGGGGCTTAAATCCATAAGGAGGATTTGCGCATTGCGGCGCTACGAAACGATCTTTATTCTTCGGCCCGATCAGGGCGAACCACAAATCAAGGAAGCCGTCAGGCGTTTTTCGGGTCTCGTCACCCAGGGCGGCGGCGAGATGATCGAAGCCGACGAGTGGGGCTCGCGCGAACTCGCCTATCGAATCAAGGGCGAGCGGCGCGGCTACTACGTGCGGCTTGACTACGTGTCTGAAGGAGCGGTGATGAACGAGGTGGAGAGAAACCTGAAGCTCTCTGACTCGGTGCTCCGTTATCTTTCGGTGCTGCTCGACACGGACGCAGATCCGGCGCACGCGCGCGAAGAGATCGACGCGCGCAATCGCAGAATCGCGGAAGCCCGGGCTGCCGCGGAGGCGCGCGCGGCGGCATTCGCTGCACAGCAGGAGAAAGTACCTGACGCGCCCGATGCACCCGAGGAAATGCTCGCGGAGCACGATGGCGAAGCCGACCACGATGGCGGCAGGCAATCGAATTGAATCTGCGCAGCCGGCTGATCAGCGGATTGCGCGGAACCTCCAGCGCAGCCCCCGTTCTCAGAATTGTTGTCGAGCGCAATGATCATCGGGAGGTTCTCCCGCTGAGCGCAACCAGGCAGCAGACAGAAGAACGGGCCGGCCGAGTAGACGCAGGGAACTGAAGAACGCGACTTGAGCGAAGCGGACTTGGCCTCGCGGGCAAGTCGGTCAGTTAAGGAAAGGAAATGGCAGACGAAGAAAGAACAGGACAATTCGCCGAGAGGCCGCGCAGCGACGACGCGCCCCGCTCCAGGGGTCCGCGCGGCGAAGGCGATCGCGGTGAAGGACGTCCCGGCATGCGCCGGCGTTCGGGCGGACGGCGCAAGGTGTGCCGCTTCTGCGCCGACAAGACGCTGAAGGTCGACTACAAGGACGTGCGAACCCTGTCGGGGTTCATTACCGAAGGCGGCAAGATCGTGCCGAGCCGCACTTTGGGCAACTGTGCGAAACATCAACGCCAACTGGCGGTCGCGATCAAGCGGGCGCGCGTGATTGCGTTGCTTCCGTTCTCGACTTTGGGATGAGTAGAGGCGAGTGACGCGCAAGGCGATTATAGGGAGCATCCGCGCCGGCCTCTTGTCAGGAGCATTCTTTCTGGCGGCAGCGGCTATTCCGTTGGTCGGTACCGTCGTGACTTTCTTTACCCCGGCGCCAATCCTGATCTTCGCGGCCGGACGCACGAGAGCAACTCTACGCTCGGCCGTGACCATCGCACTCGCGACCGTGATGGTCGGTTTGGGAGCGGGAGCGGCGGTAGTGGTTCACCATCTTGCGTTGCATGGTGCCGCGACCGCATCGACCCTGGCGACGCTCCAGCATGCTGCGGGCTTCGCGATGATTCCGGCTGGCGTGTACCTGATGACGTTCGGCGTCCTGACCGCCGTGATGGCGTGGATGATCGAACGGCAGCGGCCGTTCGAATTGATAATCGTCACCGCGGGTGGAGTCACGCTGACCGTTCTTGCGGTAGTCGCGCTCGTCGCGGCTGGTGGTCCTGCCGCGCTGGTCAAGATGATGCAAACCTTCCTGGCTGCGCAACTCGCACAGGGGCAGGAATTTTACCGCATGCTCGGTATGCAGAGCGCGGTGCAGCCGGAGACTCAGTCGGAAGTGGCAGACGTAGTGAGGCTCAGCCCGGCGCTGGTTGCGATGCTGATAGGGCTCTCGGCTCTGCTGAATCTGCGGGTTTTCTGGCGATGGGTCGGGAAGAAGCGGCTGCCTTACCCGTTGTTCGGCGATCTGGCGCGGTGGTCCACGCCGGAATGGCTCATCTGGGGATTGATCGCGACCGGATTCGGGATGCTCGCTCCGATCGCGCCGCTGAGCGACATCGCGAAGAACGCGTTTCTGTGCTTCGCCGTGATCTATTTCTGCCAGGGTCTTGCGATCATCGGATTCTACTTTCAGGCCTTGGCGGTACCGACGATTTTTCGTGCCGTAATATATTTCGTGACCATTGTGCACCCGGTGGTATCCGCCGTTGTGTGTCTGGCTGGCGTGTTCGACATGTGGATCGATTTCCGGCGGCTCAAACCGCCGAGGCAGGAAGCCGGCAACTACGGCGATTTTCTGTAACGGATGGGTAGGCGGTTAAACATATGAACGTCCAGGTAATTCTGAGCGAAGACGTGCCTAATCTGGGCCGAACTGGCGACGTGGTGAAGGTTCGCGCCGGTTACGCGCGCAATTATCTTTTGCCCAGGCAGCTCGCGGTCGAAGCGAACCAGAAAAACCTCCGCGAATTCGAGCATCAGAAGCGCACTTCGGCGGTCAAGCGCGAGCGGCAGAAGAACCAGGCGGTCTCGCTCAAGGAAAAGGTCGAGGCGCTCGCCCTCGTCATCAAGGCGCGGGCCGGCGAGGAGGGCAAGTTGTTCGGTTCGGTCACCAATATCGATATCGAGCGGGCGCTACGTGAAAACGGCTTCGACATCGAGCGCCGGAAAATCCACTTGCCCGAACCCATCAAACAACTTGGCGATTTTGCGGTCGCGATCAGGCTCGAGGCAGAAGTCGAAGCAAGCTTGAAGCTTCAGGTTGCGGCGGAATGAGGACTTCCCGGATATGATCAAACTCTACGACTTCCTGCCCTGCCCCTATGGCCAGAAGGTGCGCATCGTGCTGGCCGAGAAGAGTCTCAGCTACGACCTGGTGACGGTCGATCTCACCCAGGGCGAGCATCGGCGGCCTGAGTTTTTGAGGCTCAATCCTTTCGGCCGAGTGCCCGTGCTGGTCGATGACGACACGCCGGTCTACGACTCGACGATCATAGACGAGTACCTGGAGGACGAATATCCCGAGCCTCCGGTGCTGCCCGCCGTCGGTTCCAGTGGACTCCGATCGCGCGCGCGGATGTTCGAAGACTTTGCCGACACGTCGTTCACGCCGCAGGTCGGACAGCTCATCGTCGAAGTGTCCAAGCCCGAAGCCGAGCGCGATCAAAATCGCATCCAGCGGCTTCATCAGGGAGTGGAGCGCGTGCTCGACTACCTGAACAATGAACTCAAGGGGCAGCAGTTTCTGGCCGGCGAGTTTTCGGTGGCAGACATCGGCTTTGTGCCGCGGCTGCTGATACTGGGCGACCTCGGAATTGATGCCGTCGCGAACCGCGCAAATATCGACGCGTGGATAAAGCACATGCTCGAGCGTCCGAGTATCCGTGGCTTGCAGGGAGTGGCGGCGGATCCCAGTGCTGCAGGATGATCGAGATCACAAACGCGCGAGAAAATTCGCGCCAGTGTTAGTATGAAAACGAACGAGCCGCTCGACGATAATCGGGCGGCTCGTTGCGTAATGATGGAATAAACGGATCTGGCGACGTGCTTTTAGTCTAGCCGATCTGGCGACGATCCTTAATAGCGCGTGTCGCCGAAAAGGTCCTCGTCCTCCCGGGTGCTCGGGCCGACGCCGGTCAACCTGAACAGTAGCTTGGCCGCAAAAAGCTTGTCGCCGATACGGCCCTGCGGTTTCAGGAAACCTCCATGGCGGCGACACCGCGGACAGGGCATCGATCCGCTCAAAAGGCTAGCATTTTCGGCGGTTATTCGAAGATCGAACGTCACGCCGCATCCCGGGTTCTGGCAGGTCGTCCGATAGACGATTCCGCGGCCGGTTTCATTTTTAGAAGTAGCTGTCTGCATAATTCCTTCCTCCCTTCTTGAGGAGGTCCTTGGGTTGATTGCTTTTAGGCAGCCTCGGCAACTTAGACGTAGATACCCTGCAAAAGTTTCATTCGGCTCACAGGCATTCGGAGCAAATCTCGCGCCAAGTTGGAAAATCTAGTAAAATCAAGGGCTGAAAGGCGAAGTGAGTCAGTTATGGACGCAGTTGTCGGGTAAACACCGCAAGGGAGTGTGTCTTTTGAGGCATCGCCAACCCGGCAAATTCGATATTCTGTGTTTTTTTCCGGGCCGGGCTTTCACCCGTAATACACGGAACCTATACTTGGACGCCTTGCGCCAGTCTGAAAGCAGCCGTTAGCAGCGACGATGGAATTATCCGGATGAGAACGCTCGCACTCGTGATGGCAGGAGGGCAGGGTACGCGATTGCATCCGCTTACCCGCGATCGCGCGAAGCCTGCGGTACCATTCGGCGGCAAGTATCGAATAATCGATTTCGTACTCTCCAACCTCGTCAACTCGGGAATCTACGCCATCTACATCCTGGTGCAGTGGCGATCGCAGTCGTTGATCGAACACCTGAAGGACGGATGGCAGTTCGGCGGGATGCTGCCGGACCACTTCGTGATCCCGGTTCCGGCGCAGATGAGGCTCGGCGAGACCTGGTACCAAGGGACCGCCGACGCCATCTTTCAGAACCTCAATCTCATGGACGATTTTCAGCCCGACCTCGTGGCCGTCTTCGGCGCCGACCATATCTACCGGATGGATGTGCAGCAGATGATCAGCTTCCACCTCGATCGAAAGGCCGCGGTGACCGTCGCGACCTTGCCGGTCTCGGTAGATGAAGCCAGCCAGTTCGGCGTGCTCGAAGTCGACTCCGGCATGCGGATACTTGGATTTGAGGAAAAGCCGCAGCAGAACCCCGCCCAGTTACCGGGCGCTCCCGGCAAGTGTCTTGCCTCGATGGGCAACTATCTGTCCAATCCGGAAGTTCTGCGCGAAGCGCTGATCGAGGATTCGACTCACGGACAGAGCCGCCATGATTTCGGGCACGATTTGATCCCGTCGCTGATCAACCGGGTGCCCGTGTATGCCTACAACTTCATGACCAACCAGATTCGCGGCGACTCGGAAGTGAACTTTAGCTATTGGCGCGATGTTGGAACCCTCGAAGCGTATTACGAAGCCAACATGGATCTGCGCGACGCGCGGCCGCATTTGAATTTGTACAATCCATACTGGCCCTTGCGCACCGCCTACTACGATAAGCCGCCCGCCAAGTTCGTGTTCGATGAAAACGGCCGCCGTGGTCAGGCGCTCCACTCCGTGATCTCCGAAGGATGCATCCTGTCTGGAGGCGCGGTGCGCAATTCGGTCCTCGGACGATCGGTCTTCGTCCATTCGTACAGCCACATCGAGGACTCGGTGGTAATGGACTACGCGGAGATAGGGCGGCACGCGCGAATCCGCCGCGCGATAATCGACAAGTATGTGTACGTAGCTGATGGCGAGGAAATCGGTTACGACCTGGAACGTGATCGACAGCGTTTTTTCGTCACCGATTCCGGTTTGGTCGTCATTCCCAAAGGCCCCAAGCGCGAGCGCCGATTCCTGTAGCAGGCCGGCTGTGTCGAACGCATTCGATCATCGCGATGCCCCCGGCGGCACCTATCCGGACTGGAATAACGACCCCGACAACGATACAGCCAGCGACTTAGGTATTCCGGAATTTCCCCGCGCGCGTGATGAGCGCCGCTCGCAGCCGCTCGAACTTGACGCCAGGAGCAAGGTCGTCTTCTGGCTGTTCCGCGCGATGCTCAACGCGCTCAGCCTGATTCCTGATTTCCTGCTCTATCCGATCGGAATCGCGGGCGGTTTTATCGGCTATCTCCTTGACCGCCGCCACGTTCGAATCGGGCTGAAGAATCTCGAAATCGCCTTTCCGGAAAAGAGCGAAGTTGAGCGCCGCCAGATCCTGCGCGCCTCATACTTGAACCTGGGAAGGGCAGCCGCGGAATATGTCCGGCTGGGAGGATTTTTCTATCGAAGGCTTAGGCGCAGGGTTTCCTACAAGGGGCTGTCCAACTTCGCGCAGGCCGCCAGGCGCAAGCCCGGCAAGGGCCTCATCGCGCTGTCCGCGCATTTCGGCAACTTCGAGTTGCTGCTTTCGGGCCACACCCTGCATGGCTACCAGCTTGGCATCGTTCATCACACGCAGCGCTTCCTCGCTGGCGACGCCCTGCTGAGCTACGTGCGCGAGCGTGCTGGCGTCGACATCATGCGCAAGCACTCCGCCGCGCGCGCGGTGCTGCGCGCGCTCAAAGACGGCGACCTCGTAGGCATCCCGTTCGATCAGAATGCGAAGCGCAGCGAGGCGGTATTCGTCCCGTTTTTCGGCGAGCCCGCGGCGACTATCAGCGGACTGGCCCGGCTCGCGATGATTTCCGGCGCTCCCGTCGTGCCGGTCTTCATGGTGCGCCAGCCCAATGGCAGGAGCCACTGCATCCAGATGTACGAAGAGGTGCCGGTCCAGCGAACGGGAGACCTCGAGGCCGATCTGTTTGAGAACACCTGCCGGTTCGTAAAAGCGATCGAACATATCGTCCGGCAGTACCCGGATCAGTTTCTGTGGACCCATCGACGCTACCGCACCCGCCCTCGCGGCATGCCGCCCGTCTATGACTGGGAGGTTCGTCACCGGCCTTCAAGCCGTGCCGCGGTCGCGCCGCAAGCCGGCGAGCGGGCGTAGCAGAATCAACACACCGATCGCCGCGAGCCATGCCGCCGCGCCGCTAATCAACGGTTGGTGGCCCCATCCGGCGAGCCATCCAGGTAGCGCGGAGTGCGCGACCACAAGTTTGGGCCACAGCTTGGCGCCAATAACGAATCCGGCATGAAGCCCGGCTGAAAACCACACCGTCCCCGTGACAGCAAACGCCTCGCCGAGCGCCAGGCCGAGCAGAAACAGACCGAAGAGCGTCGGAAGCGCCGAGAGCGGACTGGCGAGCTGCGTGAAGCTGAGGCCTAGGGTGCGAACTCCCGCGGTCAGGTCGAGTGCCGTGACGTAAAAGTGTGCCGGAGCACGCACCAGGTGCGCGACCGAGTAAACGGCCGCACTGATTACCAGCGCACCGGTGCGGCCGAAATCTGCCTCCATCCCGCCCATCACCAAGGCGCGGAAGAATGCCTCCTCGATGATCCCAATCACGATCGCGGAGAGCACGTACTTCGGGAGCATCCGCAGGGCGTGTCCCGCATGGCCGAATCCGCCCATCGCGAAACCCGCCGCGAACAGAAGCATCATGACCGCGAGCGCCACGACCATCCCGCGCCCGGCTCGCGGCAGATTCGCGATGGGATCGGCGAACCCGGCGCGCAAAAGCGGGAACAACCGCATACTTCGGGCGCTGATGACGATCACAATCGCAAGCGTGACCATTACGACGCGATCGAAGATGCGTGGAAATGGAAACGAGTAGCCTGCGCCGGCAACCGCCAGCGCCACGAATGGCGCGACGACGACGGCCACGGCGACGCCGACGACGAGCGCGACCAGGAACCTGGCGGTGAACGACTTCGGCATCGTCAGCTCTTACAAGCCAATCAGAATCCGCAGATTACGCAGATTCTTGATCAAAATCTGAGCCCATCCGCGAAATCTGTGGATTCTCGAGCCCTGGCATCCGGATTATCCATCACCGCCGCATCGGGTCGCTTTGTGGCTCGAGAGATATTTCGACAGGGCAGGCATGCGGCGGTGCATTCACGATCTGCATAATCGCGGCCGCAACATCCTCGGGACGGAGCATCGCGGCTCGATCGAGCCGCTTGTTGCCGGGGATCAGCGTCGTATCCACCAGACCGGGCGAGATTACCGCCATCCTGGTTCCGTTCTGGCGAAGGTCTTCGAATGCGGCCCTGGTAAACGCCACCAGCCCGGCCTTTGCCGCCGCATACGCCGCCTCGCCCGGCGGCGTCAGGCGCGCGGCATTCGATGCGATATTGACGATTGTGCCGCCGCCCTGGCGCGCCATCTGAATAGCAGCCAACCGGGCAAGCGCGATCGGCGCCCGCAGGTTTACCGCGAGGATCCGGTCGATATCGCCTTCGCGCATCTTGGTAAGCGGCGTGCGCGCGGGCGCCCATCCGGCATTGTTCACGAGCACATCGAGCCGCCCATGATGATCGATCACCGTGCCAACGAGTGCGTCGGGCGCTTCTTCCTGCGTGAGATCGAGCAACACGATCAGCGATCGCTCCGCCGGCAGACCGGTCGCGCTGCGGGTCTGTTCCAGTTCTTCGCGCGTGCGCGCCGCCAGGCAGACCGAGAATCCTTCGCCCGCCAGGGCGATTGCCGCGGCCCTGCCTATTCCGCGGCCGGCCCCCGTCACTATCGCGACGCGATGGGTGTTCTCGACGGCCATTGTTTGTCTCGGAGCCTCGCTTGCGATCAGCGCATGACTCGCACAGACTGCATAGCACAAGTACGCACGGCTGTGGGGACGGGTCTCAAATTACGGCGCGACCGGCCTCACGAAAAACTGCGACGGAACCATATGAACCCGCAAGTCTTTCGCGAGTACGACATCCGCGGTGTCGTCGAGCGCGACTTTGACGACGCATTCGTCACCGACCTTGGCCGCGCTTACGCGACGATTCTCCTTCGAGAGGGAAAGAAGAGCATCACGCTGGGGCGCGATTGCCGCCTTTCGTCTCCATCCCTGCACGATCGCCTGCTCGAAGGGTTGCTCGATTCGGGCATCAGCGTGGTCGATATCGGCATCGTCCCAACCCCGCTTCTGTATTTCTCGGTTCATCACTGGAAGATGGACGGCGGCGTGATGATCACGGGCAGCCACAATGCTGCCGAGTATAACGGCTTCAAGCTCGGCGTCGGCGCCGCCACGATTTTCGGAGAAGAAATTCAGCGCGTGCGGCGCATCATCGAGACCCGCGATTTTCAAAGGGGCACCGCGTTGGCGCGCCTGACGGAAAAGTCGATCGTGCCCGGGTACAGCGAGCTCATTCTCTCTCAATTCAAACTGCGCAAGGGAATGAAGGTTGCTGTCGATGGCGGCAACGGATGCGGCGGGGTGATCGCGGCGCCGTTGATGAAGCAACTCGGGCTGGACCTGACGGAGCTGTTCATCGAGATGGATGGTCGCTTCCCGAACCATCATCCCGACCCCACCGTCGAGGAGAACGTGCAGGCCTTGAAGAACGCCGTGAAACGCCACCACGCCGAGATCGGAATCGCCTATGATGGCGATGCGGACCGGATCGGCGCCGTTGATGAAAACGGGAAGATCGTGTGGGGCGACGAATTGATGGTGGTCTTTTCCCGCGCGATTCTCAAAAAGCATCCGGGCGCCACCGTGATCGGCGACGTCAAATGCTCGCAGCGCATGTATGACGATATCGAACGGCATGGCGGACGGCCGATCATGTGGAAGACCGGCCATTCGCTCATCAAGAGCAAGCTCAAGGAAGAGCACGCGGCGCTGGCGGGTGAGATGAGCGGGCACATGTTCTTCGCGGACCGCTACTTCGGTTTCGACGATGCCATCTACGCGTCGTTCCGGCTGCTGGAGATCGTCAGCAACGAGCGGCGCGGCCTCGGCGCGATTCTCGCCGACCTGCCCCGCAGCGCCGTCACGCCCGAAATCCGTCTCGATTGTCCCGACGATCGCAAGTTTGAAATCGTGCGGCTCGCGGCCGAATATTTCCGCAATAACTACGATGTAATCGATATCGACGGCGTGCGCGTGAAGTTTGACGACGGATGGGGCTTGGTGCGCGCGTCCAATACCCAGCCCGCGCTCGTGATGCGGTTCGAAGCTGGCAGCGCCGCGCGACTGCGCGAGATCCGGTCGCTGTTCGAGAACAAGCTCAAAGAGCTGGGCGCGATCTGACCGGCGATGGCGTCGCGTCGAGGGGCGGCCGCGGCACTAATCATCGCGGGCGGAAGCGGCACCCGATTCTGGCCGGCGAGTCGGGCGGCCCGCCCGAAGCCGCTTTTCTCGGTCGATGGCAAACGCAGTCTGCTGGCTAACACCGTCCTGCGGCTGCAACCCCGGGTGCCCAGCGAACGCATTTTCGTGCTGGTGGCGGCGTCGCATGCGAAAGCGTTTCGGCGCGAACTCAAAGGACTCATCCCGGCGCGCAACTTGATCATCGAGCCTGCCGCGCGCGGCACCGCAGTCGCGATCGTCTACGGCGTTGCCGTGATAGAGCGGCGGCTAGGGCAGGGCGTCATCGCGGTGATGCCTGCGGATCATCTCATCGATCCCGCGGCCGGATTCCGCGCCACCCTGGCGGATGCGGTCGGGATCGCATCGAAAGAAGACTCTGTCGTCGTGATCGGCGTTCCGCCTACCCGCCCCGAGCCGGGGCTCGGTTATCAAAAGATTGGGCGGCCGTTTGGCAAGGGGTTCGTCGTCGAAAAATTCATCGAGAAGCCTGCCCCGAAACTGGCGCTGAGCATGGTGCGGTCGGGAAAATACCTGTGGAACGCAGGGATGTTCGTGATGTCCACGCGAACGCTCGCCAGCGAACTGCGCAAACATTGTCCCGCGCTCGCGCGCGCCGCGAAAGGACTCGCAGCGAAGCCCGTGGCACAAATCGCGCGGCGCTATCAAAAGCTATCGTTCGATTCGTTCGACCGTGAAGTCGTTGAGAAGAGCACGCAAATCCTGGGCGTGCGCGCGCGTTTCCGATGGCACGACGTGGGTTCGTGGGAGGGTCTGCGCCAGGCTATTGCAGGGCACGAAGGGAAGGTCCTGCGCGGCGAGGTCATCGCGCTCGATTCCGATCGTGTCGTCGCGCATTCGGACTCCCGCCTGCTGGTGCTGCTCGGAGTGAAGGACCTTATCGTCGTCGACACCGGCGATGCGATCTTGGTAGCGGATCGCTCGCGATCGCAGGAACTGCGCCGCGCGACCGAAGAGCTCGCCCGCCGCGGCCTGCACCGCTATTTGTAAGAACCGCGCCGGCGCGAATCAGTCGAGTGCCTGCGGGTCGCACTTGAGCGCGAGCTTGCGCAGATCGCTTTCGGCTTCGAGATCGGCAATCGCGACCGATTCGAGCTTGGCCGCCACCGCAGAGTCGATTCCCTGCCACATGGACGATGCCTTCTGAAGCCCCGCAGCCAGGGTGGCAAGGATCGTCAGATCGTTGGTGAGGCGCTCCCAGTTATTTGAACCGTCATGCGGCGCCGACTCCGGCGGCCGCGGCCAGGTATCGCGGTCGGCGAGAATGGTTCGAAGAGTCTCGAAGCTCTCGCTCTGCTGAATTGCGATGGTCTCGAGGCCGGATCTGATCGCCGGGTATTCGCACACCCGCGCGTGCCGTGTGAGGCGCTCGATCAGCGCCTCCTTGCGTCCGGCCAGTTCAGCCAAATCCGCCACCGCCTGCGTGTCTGGAGATGATAGAAGCTTGTCGAAGAATCCCATTGCCGATGCCATTTCCCCCACCTGCTAGCCGCCACGACCCAAGGCATCCGCCTATCAGCGCCCGCGACGCGGCCGGTAACGGTCATTACCTATCGGGATCGCGTGCCCGTCTGTCAAGCCATTCTCGCAGCAGCGATGGACCTGCGCTTTCCTTTTCCTTGATCTCCAGCTGCATCAGCGTGCGAACCAGGAAGGATTCGCGGGCGAAAAATCCGCGCGTATGAAACGAGTCGCCGAGCTTGAGCACGGCATAGTCGAAATAATGCACCAGTTCGTGCATCAACGTCCGTACAAAGGTTCGCGGCTTTACCACGTCGCGCCGCGCCGCCGTTCGCATCCAGAGGACGATATGAGGCGGCGTTCGTGTCCGCGGGTCGAAGGGATAGAAAAGGCCGTGCAATTCGCCGCGCGTGTTTTTCGGCCGAATGTCGCGCACCTCGACTTTCAGAGTCGGGATCTTGACCAGGCGGCATACTTCGGCCGTCACCATCCTGGTCGCTTCCGCTGTCTCCGCCGCGTTGCCATCGCCGAGCGTCAGCACGAGAGTGGCGATAGCATCGGTCGCATCCTTGTCAGGAGTCAGATCGAAACGAGTGATCGAATCGCTCTCCAGGTAACAGCGCTGAGCGTGCTGCGAAAGCCGATAAAAATATGCTGGTAGCTTTTGTTCGGGCGGTCCGCCTTTGTGCGATATAGGCATCGAATATGCGGGCGCGCGGAAGCCGCAACCCTTTCTGCGCGATGTCCGCTTTCATATCATCGATGGCGCGTAGTTAAGAGAGGGCGAATCGATGGAAATCAAAGCGGTTCCGATCGCGAAACCAACCGAAGACATCAACGTGATCATTGGCCAGGCGCATTTCATCAAGACCGTCGAGGACATTTACGAAGCGCTGGTGCAGGCGGTTCCCGGAATCGCGTTCGGATTGGCCTTCTCGGAGGCCTCCGGACCGTGCCTGATTCGTCACACCGGCACGGATGAGAAACTCGAGCGCGCGGCGATCGATGCCGCATCGGCCATCGCGGCTGGCCACGTCTTCGTGGTGATGCTGGGAAACGCATTTCCGGTGAATGTGCTGAACCAGATCAAGTCAGTGAGCGAGGTGTGTACGGTGTTCTGCGCGACCGCGAATCCGGCGCAGGTCGTCGTCGCGGAAGAGGGCGGCGGGCGCGGCGTCATCGGCGTAATCGACGGAAGCCCGCCCAAGGGCGTCGAGGGCGAAGCCGAGCAAAAGGAGCGGCACGCGATGCTCCGGCGTTTCGGCTACAAGAAGTGAATCCAATTGATGATTGGTCTCCGCGCAAGCGATAAACTCTAGCTGCGATGGATCTAGCCCATTGGCAGATAATCAGCGCGATGGCGAGTGTGGTCTCGACCGTCGCGATCGTCGCGGGCACCGAGTTTATCATACTCGAGCTGCGCCAGGCCGCGCAGGATCGCTACATTCATCTGGTTTCGGATCTTTTCCAGGTCTGGCATAGCCGCGAGTTCCAGGAAGATCAGCTCTACCTCCTGCATCATTTGCCGGCGACGAACTGGCGCGACTTCAGGCGTGAGTCGGCCGGCAATCAAGCGGAGACCACCTTCAACCGGGTCGGTGGCTATTACGATCATGTTGGCGGTCTGATTCTGCGGCGCCTCATCCGCCAGGAACAGATTCTGCCGACCATCGCGGGCGATGCGATCCGCGTCTGGCAGCGCATCGAGACGCTGGTCCGCGAGGCTCGCAGTCACGACAACACGCTGCTGTTTCAGAACTACGAAGCGGTCCTGCCGGCCTGCCTGGAATGCGTCGTGCCGCCGATAGATGACAGCAGGTTCAGATCGCGTCCGTTCCACACCCGCCGCGCGAGGCGCCGCGAATAGAAGTGGTGGAGCTCAAGCAATTGATGGACGACAACGCCGTCACCGTGCTCGACGTGAGTAAGCACAAGGCCGGCGACCGGATTCCCGGCGCGCTCAGCGGCGATCCCGGCGACCTCGAAGGATGGCTTAAGGTACTTCCCCGCGGCAAAGACGTCGTGACCTACTGCACCTGACTGAACGAGAACACCAGCGCCCGTGTGGCGCTTCTGCTCGAATCGGCGGGGTTCCCGAACGTAAGAGCGCTCAAGGGCGGCTATGCGGCATGGGCCGCCGAGTACCCAACCGAGCCCTGGTAGCGCCTAAATTCATTTTCAGCATTGGCCCCAGTTTTTGGCTATGATCGCTGGCAGGGTTGGCGATGGCTGGCGGTGTCAAGCGGCGGGGCAGAAGCGGCAAGCCGAAACGCGATTGGCGCATCGGCGGATGGCGCATCACCACGATCGCGGGTGCGGTATTTCTCCTGGTCACGTTTGCCATCGGTTTCTATCTTGCGCAGCTTTACGGCGAGATCTCCGCGCTCATCGAGCAGCGGCGCGCCGCGCTGACCTCCGCGATTTATTCGACCCCGGCCGTCATCCGGCGCGGCGACGACATCGACAACATCGGCCTGCCAGATCGTCTGAGCCATCTGAGCTACACGCAGACCGCCGCTCCCAACATGCCGGGCGAATATTCCCGGGTACCCGGCGCGATTACGATCTACGTGCGCAGCTTCAAGCTCGGTGCAACTGACTATGCCGCGTCGATAATCCGGGTGGGGCTCGCGGGTGACCGCGTTACCGCAGTCGCGGATTCGTTCGGCGTCGCGAAGGATGACGCGATGCTCGAGCCCGAAGTGATTGGACGCTTGCTGCCTGGTGCGCCTGCCGAGCGTGTGGACGTCGCGTTGGGCGATCTCAAGCCATATCTCGTGCGCGGCCTCGTCGCGACCGAAGATCGATGGTTCTATTACCATCCCGGCATCGATCCGATTCGCATGGTAGAAGCCGCGTTGGTCGATTTCCGATCGCACCATCTGGCGCAGGGCGCCAGCACGCTGACTCAACAGCTCGCGCGCACCTTCCTTGATCGCCACGAGCGCACCTTCGGCCGCAAGTTCCGCGAACTCGCAGTGGCCGTCGTACTCGAGATTCGTCTGAGCAAGAACGAAATTCTCGAGCGCTACATCAACGACGTTCCGATGGGCGCATACAGCGGCACCCCGATCGAGGGAATGCCGCAGGCGGCGCGCTATCTCTTCAACAAGGATTTGCGCGAGGTGACGCCCGCCGAAGCCGCGGCGCTGATCGGAATGATCCAGGCGCCGACGCTCTATGATCCACGCCGGCATCCCGATGCGTGCCGGGTTCGGCGCGACACCGTGCTGGCCGTAATGAAGCGGGCGGGGGTGATAGACGACGCTTCGTATCGCGCCGCGGTTGCGTCCCCCGTCGATGTCTCCAAACCGCCCGGACTTCGCCGCGCGCCGTACTTCACCGATTACGTCACGAGCATCGTTCAGAAAATCCCGGGGCTGAACGGCCGTCTGGAGGGGCTCAAGGTCTACACGACGCTCGACCCGGAAATGCAGGCCGATGCGGCCGACGTGGTCACTGAAAATCTCGAGCAGATCGAAAGGCAGCATCCACGGCTCCGGCGCGCGCAGGCAAATGATCAGCTCGAAAGCTCGATGGTCGTGCTCGATACCGAGACCGGAGGCATTCGCGCGATGGTCGGAGGCCGCGATTACTCATCCAGCCAGTTCAATCGCGCGGCGATGGGGGAGCGACAGCCGGGGTCCGCGTTCAAGCCGATTGTCTACCTGGCCGCGCTGGACCCGGAGCGCGCGCCATTCTCGCCGCCGTTGACGCTTGCGTCGGTACTGCCTGACCGTCCGATGTCGTTCGGCGGCTGGACGCCCGTGAATTACGAACGCAGCTACCAGGGGCAGGTGACTGTGGTCGAGGCGCTATTCGAATCGCTGAACGTGCCGACGGCGTGGGTCGGCAGCCAGCTCGGCTCGGGTAAGATCGTCGAGACGGCGCATCAGATGGGTATCCGTGAGGACCTCCCGGCCGTGCTGCCGATTTCGATCGGTGCCGATGAGACCACGCTGCTCGAGCTGACCGGCGCATACCAGGTGTTCGCGAGCGAGGGTCTTGAGGACCCGCCGTATGCGGTCGAGTCGGTCGTCGATGGCGTCGGCCACGTCATTTACCATCACGATGACGAAGAGCAGCAGGTGATAAATCCTGCGGTGGCCTACCTGATGACCGGAGCGTTGAAACAGGTGTTGCGCTACGGTACCGGCGCAGCCGCATCGCGGATGGGATTGGATTTCCCCGCGGCGGGCAAAACCGGCACGACGCAGGACTATCGCGACGGATATTTCATCGGGTACACGCCGGAACTGGTCTGCGGCGTGTGGGTCGGTTTCGATGAGCCGCAAAGCCTCGGCATGCCCGGTGCGCAGGCTGCGCTGCCGGCGTGGGTCTCGTTCATGACCGATATGGTCTCGCCCAATTCGCCGGACTTCGCGGAACCGTCGGGAATCGTATACGCGACGATCGATCCGCAAAGCGGCGGGCTCGCGACAGCTTCGTGTCCGCGCGCCATCACCTTGCCGTTTCTCATCGGAACCGCGCCGACAACTACGTGTTCGCTGCACGGCGGCGGACTGTTCGCATCGGCGCCCGTGCCGATTAGCGCGCCATCCGAGCCGCCAGCGCAAGTCCCGCAACCGGCACCGAGCGCCGCGCCGAGTCCTTCGTCGGGCAGCGTCGTGGGCGGAATCGCCGGATTCTTCGGCCGACTGTTTCACTAGTCGCGCGCCGAGTATCCTACGCGCAGTGAGCGAAGGCGCTAAGTCCGAATCGGTCCGCGCGCGCGTCTCCGAGATCGCGTCGGCAGGTTCTGGTGGACTAAGTAACGTCCAACTCGCCACGATGGCGGTTGCTGCCGCCGTCACTGCCGCCAATCTCTATTACTGTCAGCCGCTCCTGAGTCAGATCGGCAGCAGCCTTCATATGACTGCGCGCGAGACCGCCGATATCCCCATGCTCACGCAGGTCGGCTACGCACTAGGGCTGCTGTTTTTTGCGCCACTCGGCGACATGGTCGAGCGGCGCGGGCTCGCGACGACTCTGCTGCTGATCGTGACGGTGTCGCTCGTGGGGACCGCTTTGGCTCCAGTCGCGTGGGTTCTGCTGGCGACCTCGCTGATCACCGGGATCTTCAGCGTGGTCCCGCAGGTGATGGCGCCGATGGCGGCGGCGCTCTCGAAACCGGAAGAGCAGGGGCGTGCGGTGGGAATCGTCATGGGCGGGATGCTCATCGGAATCCTGCTCGCGCGCACGATCGCAGGATTCGTCGGCACCTGGTTCGGCTGGCGCGCGATGTATGCGGTTGCGGCCGCTCTGATGATCGCCATGGCGGTGATATTGCGAGCGATGCTGCCGGTCAGCCGTCCCAATGCGCGAATCCGGTATCGCGACTTACTGTCATCGCTCATACCGCTTGCGCGCAAGCTGCCAGCGTTGCGGCAGTCGGCGATCATGTCGGGCTTCGCGTTCGGTGCGTTTAGCGCCTATTGGACGACGCTGGTGTTTTTTCTGGAGAAGCCTCCCTATCACTACGGTGCGCAGATGGCCGGATTGCTCGGTCTGGCCGGGGTTGCGGGCGCGCTGGCAGCTCCTGCGGTCGGATGGCTCTCCGACCGCGGCTACCCGCGGCTCGCATCGGGCTTCGCGCTGCTGATCGGGATGATCGCCTTCGGGTTGTTGTGGACGATCGGAGGAACGATAGCTGGACTCGCAATTAGTGGCATCGTTTTGGATCTCGGCACGCAGGCCAATCTCGTCACCAATCAGACGCGCATCTACCGGTTGATTCCGGAGGCACGCAACCGCATTAACACCGTCTTCATGGTCACTTACTTTGTCGGCGGCGCGCTCGGCACGTTCCTGGCCGGCTTCGCATGGAGCCTATGGCAATGGGCAGGCGTCTGCGGATTGGGCGCTGCATTGTTCGGCGCCGCGCTAATCATTTGGGCCGTTGGAAGCTGGGAGATCGCGGAAGCCGGAGGGCAGGGTGCGCCGGCGTCCTGATGTCAGGCGACTGATGCGACCTCGAGCGCGAGCCGCGGCTGCCCGCCCATCCCGCTCCCGATCTGAGGATCTTTCTCCGGCTGCGTGATGCCTTTACCGTCAGTGGCGCGGACACTGATCACGTATTTCCCCGGGGCATCGGGCGCGAACCGGTACTTCCAGACCGTCCACACGTAGGGCGATTGATTATCCGCGAGTTGGGCGTCGCGCCAGGTCGCGCCGCCATCACTCGAGACCTGAACGCGCTTGATTGCAGAAGGCCCCGCGAGCGCCCATCCCCAAATCTCCACGGGCGCGCTGACCTTCGCGCTGCGATCGAAAACGGACATCAGCCCGCCTTCCACGCGCGGCGAGAAGAAGCCGGAATTGGTCTTGCGCCAGGCAGTGTTGGTCCATCCGCGCGCTTCCCAATATCCGGTGGTTTCGTGATCGAGGAATTCGAGTTCCGTGATCCACTTCGGCTGCTTCATCCCGTACTTTCCGGGAATGAAGATGCGCACTGGGAATCCGTGCTCGGGCGGCAGCATAGCGCCGTTCATCTTCCAGGGTAGAAAATTTTCCTCGCGTAGCAATTCGTCAACCGGAAGGCCGGTGTAATATCCGTCCGCACCGCGCATCGCGACCCACACAGCCCCGCGCTTGATGCCTGCGCGGTCCAGCAGCGGCTTCAATTTCACGCCCTGCCACGCGGCGTTCCCGATGATAGTGCCGTCGGGTGGATTGCCGATGCACTCCAGCGTCAGCGTTTCATTGATTTGAGGAAGACTTTGGATCTGGCGATACGAAAGATCGATCGGATTCGCGACGAGTCCTTTGATCTGCAAACGCCACGCGGCCGCATCGACGCTCGGCGTGCGCCCGAAGGTAGTAACATAGAATTGCGAATTGGGCTTCGGACCGCCGAAGGCCGTCCGTGTCTCTGCTGCGCGGGCCGCCGCGCCGGGTATTGCGGCGAAGATGAACGCCGAGCCGGCATAGCGAACAAAGTCCCGCCGAGTGAGTCTGGTGGCCTTCATACCGCTGTATATTCAACCGCCAAGCATAGTCCGCGGTTCCGCAAGCCCTTCTCCCACCGGGACAAGGTGGCGCGTTACGCGCCGGATGAGGGTCACGGAATCATCGCGAATATCGGCTAAAAATGCACTAAAGTCGTTGCCTACTCGTCAGCCGAATTCCCATCTTCCGGTTCGTCCGAGCGCTCCGACCATTCGCCAGGCGTTTCGGCCGCCGCGGCTTGCGGCGGTGGATCGGCCAGGCGCCGCGCGATGATGATGAATGCAGAATGCGCGACCATCCGATTCAGCGGACGCACGCTTAGTCCCTTGACCTGCCAGTGGCGGAGCAGCGTCTCGAAGCTCTCGACCTGTCCGAAATCGGCGCGCGCCTGGATCGCATCGACGGTGTCCCTCAATTGCAGCGCGCTCGGAACATAGCCGACCAGCACGCCCCCCGGGCGCAAGGCGCGCGCCGCGACTTGGAGCGCGCGGCCGGGCTCCGGCAAATCGAGAAACATCCGATCGACGCCGGTCTCATCGAAGCCTTCATACAAATCGCGCAGCTTCAATGTCCAATTCGGCGCCTCGCCAAAGAATGCCGCAACGTTGCGGCGCGCGAGATTCGCAAAGTCCTCGCGAATTTCATACGAAATGAGCTTGCCCTGCGGCCCCACCGCGCGCAGCAGCGCGATGGTCAATGCGCCCGCGCCCACTCCGCCCTCGATCACCGTCGCGCCTGGGAAGACATCGCCCCACACGATCAGCGCTCCGGTGTCTTTGGGGTAAATCACCTGCACCGTCCGCGGCAGATGTGGCACCAGGTCCGCGTAGGTGGGGCGGAGCACCAGGAACGTCTCCCCGGTGGAAAACTTCACGCGCGATCCCTCCTCTGTCCCGACGAGCGAATCGGCCTGCAATTCCCCGCGGATGAGCAGCTTCTGGCCGGGCTTGAGAATCTTCATGTAGCGTCGGCCTTTGCGATCGATGAAGATGACGGCGTCGTTCGATTTCAGGCGGGAATCCACAGGTGATTACCGATAGACTCAACCGGCAGCGCGCGCAACGGGGCATCGCCCTATTGACTACACATCATTGCGGCGCTTACGATCTAAGACGCGCCCGGTCGCAGGAGACTAAGCGATGGCCGGGTAGTTTGCGTAAAGCCGAAAATGAGCTGACCAAGTATTCTCGCCTGGCGCGAAGATGCGGGCGAGGCGGAGCGTTTCGGCAATAAATCCACGACAGGTCGAGTTTCACGATGGCTGAGAAAAAGGCAAAGACCGCGGAAAAGGGCGGCGAAGTCCAGCATAGACACGTCTGCCCGAGCTGCGGCGCCGAGAGCAAGGTGACCAAGTTCACCGGCTTCGGGCGCAAGGGCTTCTACCTGGTATGCGAAAAGGCGTGCGGCTACGTCGGCAAGACGCGCTGAGCATTCGGGAGTAATCGCAATGGGCAGAACGCGGAAGAGCAAGACCTCAAAGCGCGATCGTTACGCCAGCTTCGGCGACATGGCAGACGAGGCCGATGAAGATGCAGATCTTCCCAAGGACGAAGCTGGCAGGCGCAAGATAAAACGGCAATATGCCGAGCTGCTCGGCATTCGCATCGAAAAGCTCCGCGGCCGCATCCTGAACCGCGAGCGCATCAACAAGACCATCGAGGGCATCTACTTCATCTGCTCGGGGTGCATGAAGGTGTGCCATTCGCTCGATGACGGGCTGACCGAAGATCCCGAAAATCTGAAAAACATCTGCGGCACGTGCAGCAAGGTAAAACCTGTGGCACCGGCCGCGGCACCCAAGACTGCGGCCGCATCGACCCGTGGCACGCGGCGTAAGCGTGCGGCCGCCAGCTAGGGCGGGGTTGTGCCTGCTGGGGGGAAAAGCTAAACAGGGCCGATGTCTCTGCAACTGATTCGTCCCGACATCAATCTCGATTTCGTCGGGAAACGCTACTTTTTCGTCGGTCTTTCGACCGTGATTAATATCGCGGCGATCCTTCTCCTGATCTTCAAGGGGCTCAACTACGGCGTCGACTTCGTTGGCGGCAGCGTCGTGCAGGTGCAGTTCGCCAGCGCGACCACGGCAGATGCGATCCGCCATTCGCTGGCGCCGCTCGATCTGGGCGACATTACCATTCAGGACTTCGGGTCTGCCGGGCATTCGTACTTGCTGCGATTCGAGACGGTGAAGAATATCGCGGGTCTGGGCCCGACCCTGGAAAACGAACTGGCCAAGAGCTTCGGCAAGGATGGCGCCAAAGTCGTGCGCGTGGAGAGCGTCGGCGCCAAAGTCGGCAGCGACCTGCGGCGCAAAGGCTTCTTCGCGGTCATCGCCGCCACAACGTTCATGGGCATCTTCATCGCCATCCAGTTCCGCCACGTCAGCTGGAGTTTCGGCACCGGAGCCGTAATCGCGCTGATCCACGACGTGCTGGTAGTTAGCGGCGCGCTCGTTATCGCGCAGCTTCAATTCGACCTGACCACGCTCGCGGCCTTGCTCACGGTCATCGGCTATTCCGTGCACGACACGATTATCGTTTCGGATCGAATCCGCGAGGATGCCGCCAAGCGGCGGCGCGAACCGATCGCGACGATCATGAACCGCGCCATTAACGAAACGCTTTCGCGGACCATCCTGACTTCGGGCACCGCGATCATGGTGTTGATCGCGCTGCTCGCATTCGGCGGCCCGATCCTGCGTCCGTCCGCTTTCACGCTGCTGGTCGGATTTATCACCGGCACCTACTCGTCGGTGTACATCGCCGGACCGGTGGTGCTGTTCTGGGAAAGCCGCACCAAAGTAGGTTCACTCTCCTCTCGCGCCGCGTAGCCGCGCCGCTGCAAGGGCCGTGGCAGTATCGATTAAGACCGGCCGCGGAAATTACTGGCTCAAGACAGGAGCTCCTAGCGAGCGCGATGGTGCCGCGCTGGTGACGACGCTTGTCCTGGAGCGCGCCGACGGAATCGAGCGCGTGGCGTTTCGATGCCGAATCGCGGACGAGCTGTTGGGCAGCAAGACTAGCGATGATACCGATGCCATCCTGGAACGCATGGCGCCGTGGATCGAGCGCAAATTTGAAATGAC